>Ga0209639_1001053_pt1 | contig 31317 bp, 11 predicted proteins | sample EPASupsiteHSE605_FD_187268 | JGI IMG/M metagenome (GOLD analysis project Ga0209639, IMG submission 187268) | Bioremediated contaminated groundwater from EPA Superfund site, New Mexico - Sample HSE6-05 (SPAdes) (version 2) | ecosystem: Environmental > Aquatic > Deep subsurface > Groundwater >... | reverse complement strand
CGAATACCCGGGAAAGTAGCCAAAACTCCTTCGGTGGATTGCGAATGATACAATCCACCTCCAATATAGCCGCCTGAAGCAAGACGAATTACCACGTTGGGTGAAAATTTTCCATTAGTGCGCCAATACTCGTGCGTCATCTCAACATATTGTTCCATCGCAGGCCAAAAATAATCGGCAAACTCTGCTCCTTCAATCACTATTCGAATCTTATCATTGAAACGACTCATTCCATTTGCAGTTCCTACAATAAAATCTTCGGCTATCGGGGCATTAAACACACGTTCCTTGCCGAACTCTTGCTGCATCCCTTTCGACACATTAAAAATTCCACCTTTTTCTTTATTTGCAATATCTTGTCCCCAGATAAATGTATCGGGATTGAAACGAAACTCTTCTTTCAAAGTTTCATTCAAAGCCTGAATAAATTTCTTTTTGATTCCTGAAGTAAGGTTGTGTGTGCCATCAGGAAACTTCACCGGAATGTAAGCTTCCGGTAAAATATATTGATAGATAGATGCAGGATCAGGATCGGGTGCTGCCAATGCTTTTTTATGGGCTGCTGATACCTCTTTTTGTACATCAGCTTCTATTGACTGAAGTTCTTCTTCTGTAAACTGTTTTGAATGTACTAGTTGTTTGCGGAAACGCATCAACGGATCGGCAGCTTTGGTACATTGCAATTCATTTTCGTCGCGATAGAGTTCTTGCTTATCGGAGTTGGAGTGCGAGCCGATGCGTACGCAACTGGCATGAACAATCACAGGTTCCTGCATCAGCTCAGCATGATGCTTAGCCTCAGTCATTGCATTCATCGATTCAAACACATTTTTACCATCACAATAGATTATACGAAGATTTTTGAACCCAGAGAAGTTTGCAGCTGCTTTAGAATTTGCAGTTTGGTCGCGTTTAGGAACCGATATTCCGTAACGATTATCCTGAAATACAAATATTACCGGAAGCTTTTCATTGGAAGCTCCATTAATCGCTTCATATACATAGCCCTCCGATGTTGAAGACTCCCCCTGCGAACTAATAGCAACACCTTTGGCATTATACTTTTTGATAGCTCTTGCCACTCCTACTGCATGCAACACATGATTTCCGGTAGCAGATGAAACATTATGGATATTCCATTCCGGTTTTGCAAAGTGGTTGGACATATGACGCCCTCCACTGGCTGAATCAGTCGCTTTGGAAATCCCGTTCAGGATAATCTCTTCGGCAGTTAAGCCTGCCGAAAGCGTAGAAAGCATATCTCGATAATACGGGAAAAAATGGTCGGTTGATTTATCAAAAACCTGACCTATTGCTAACTGTATAGCATCATGACCTGCATAAGGGGCATGATAACTCCAACCTAACGCTTGTTTGAGGTAATTAGGAGCTTTTTCATCAAGCCTGCGCCCCAGGGCCATCAAATAAAACCATTTATGTAAGGTTTCTTTAGGAGTAGTATTTATGGTGTATTTTGCTTCAAAATCCATTGTAAGTCTTATATTCTTTCGTTCGCTAAAAAAACAAGCAGGGTAGCTATTTGTTCAAGAGGATTTGATGTGAAAAACATGACACGCTCTACCTGTTGACAGTGTAGTATTCAATCGGTGTTAAAATATTCAACCTATACACAAAAAGCGAGGCTGCCAATATTTGGCAGCCTCGCTTTTTGTGTAAGAAATCAGAATTCTGACTATTCAATAATCATCTTATTGAGTAATCGTTTCCCTTTAAATTCGATACTATAGAAATAGATACCTGCAGGATAGTTTTCGGTATTCAAATCAATTTGGTGTTTACCCAAATCGAAATAGTTTTCACTTTCGAATAGCTGCTGTCCAAGCTGGTTTATCAATCTGAACTGTACTTTACCTGATTCTTTCAGTTCGAACGGAATCAGAGTATTTCCTCTTGAAGGATTTGGTATGTTTTGTCCGAGTGTAAAGAGTGAATTTTCCGTTTCTCCAACCCCAACAATAATCTGAACATTTTTACATACTTTGTCGTTCGAAGCATACTGGTCATTTGCAAGATCAGTCCACACACAAAGATTAAAACTTGAGCCTGCAGGAACTTGAAGCTGTTGTGTAAATGTATAAACAACTGAATCTCCATAAGCCAAAGCCGCACCTGTCCATATTTCACTTACAATTGCAGCCGCACCTCTCTGATATTTCACAGGTACAGATGTTAGCGGTGCAGAGCCATAGTTTTTAATCACGGCCGTCACAGGAACATTGGTAAACTGCGTGGCTTGATCTAAACCAACAATTTGTGAAATACCTGCATCATTTTGAGCGGGTTGTACATTAACAGTCATGCAAAGTGAATCATTTCCTGTATAAATATCACCAATCACTGCAGTGTAAGCACAGAAGGCAATATTTTGAGTATGTACAGCAAATAAGCTGGCTAACTGGAAATCAACGGTCGCTCCAGGAGCTAGGTTCCCTGTCCATGTTTCGGTAACAGGCACATTCCCATTCACGCTATATTTTACAGGAATAGACGTAAGAGGATTAATCCCGAAGTTTTTCAGCGTAACTTTTGGTGATACCTGATCGCCAGTATTTTGAGTAGTCTGAGGTTTTATAATGGCAACAACTCCGCCATCCTGATCAATCATTTTCAGGGTTACAACAAAATCGTCAATCGCCCAACCGTTCGCATTATTTGTAGCATTTGAAGTAAATATAAAGCGGAACTGAGTATTCAAACCAATATCATTAACTGATTGAAGCTCATATTTTACTTCCTGCCATCCATTGGTTTGGCCTGTCCACATATTTTGTGAAGTAGCATTGTACCAGTTTACGCCATTGGTATCACTTGATACGCCCAATATTTTCCAAATACCTTGGCCATTGAGATACTCAATACGTCCGCCATCCTGGTTTACTTCAGCATCCATCCACATCCAGAATTTCAAAGTATCCATCTGGAACTGGCCTGAACTGAAAATTGGCGAGTACAGGATATATGTACCATCATTGTTATAGTTTCCATTAAGTTTGGTTTTCCATACATACGGGGCACTATGAGCAGTATTGATTACAGATGAATTTGGAGCACCATGTTCCCAATCAGAGTTTCCGCCCAGTGTCATCCAATCCGTAGTTGTAAGATCAAAGTTGTCATGGAATGGAGCCACAACTACAGGTACACCGTTGAATGTTAAAGATACCGTGTCATTTAAATGATTTGCATCAGTAGCCAGAACCGTATATACAGATAACATGTTTGCACCTTGAATTACAGCTAATGGATTTGCGAGAGTGAATGTATCTGTTTCATTTGATGAAAGAGTATCATTAATGAAATTCATAACAGGTACTCCATTTCCTAACTTATAGCCAACATTAATGCCGATTACATCATTTGCACCATAATTTTTCACAATAACCTTTATCGGTACATGCGCCCCTACTTGTGCATAAGATATTGTCGGTTCATAAATTGCTTTTACCCCAATATCAATTGGTAGCGGAGTAAATTCATCGGCTCCAATATCAGGTGTAGTTATACTTCTGGGCTGACCATCAATATCAATTACAACTTCAGATAAAGGTGTTCCCAAATTATTCAAAGCGGGCGTATACACATGTAGATCGGCAATACTTATGTAATCAGGGTTTACAGAAACAGAGTTCAGGTCTTTTCCACTAGCTGTTTTTAAAGCAGCAAGATCTGTTACTGCAGCCCCCCAATATGCCAGGCTTGCTCCCGTCGCATAAATATTGTTGTAGTTGGAATTTTCGATTGCACTTGTTGTACCTATATAGTATGCATAACCTACTCCTGTATTGCTAAATATATTATTATACAAATCTATATTAGAGCCATTCGTGCTATAAAAAGCACCTCCGGTTGTAGAACCTGAAGTTATGTTAACAGAATTATATAAGTATTTCTGATAGGAAGAATAATAATTTGCTATACCATAAATAGAGCCAGAGGTACCCGATTGAGATACAAAATTATTGGAAATCACACCCAACTGAGACGAAGTATTATCGCAATAATAGATATATATTCCATAATTTGCACTTGTTCCGGAACCATGTACATACACTTTATTTTTACTTACAGAAACCAAATTATCATTATAACCAGCACTAATTCCATAAACCGTCCCTGAATTTGAGCCATTTTCAATAACATTTGAATTTATCACTGCAGAATCCTGATAGTATGAATAAATACCATAATAGTAGAATCCTTTAATGATATTTCCTTCTATTTTGTTGCCTCTTTCCAAAGTAGTAGCATTAGTACCATAATTGTATATACCATAATACCCGTTAAGGATTAGGTTGTTTTTAAAAGTATTGTACTGATCAATTGTATTTGGTGAATATATTCCAGCATAATTGGAAGAAGTAGTTACAGGCATTTCAAGTCTGCATCCTTCAATTGTATTATAGCTAGATCCATTGGACAGTTCTACAACCCTACCAAAATTACTTTGAGTAGCATTTACAATAGAGATATTCTTGAATTGAACATAATATGTACTGCTCAGTTTCAAAACATAATTTGCAGTACTTGATGCTGGTGCATAACTAATAACAACGCTATTACTGTCATTATTTGCCGATTTAAACACAACCGTATTAACAGAAGATGTACCTGGTATGTAATCAATTACAACCTGTTCGTTATATGTCCCCGGGTTAATATTAAATGTAACAGATGCACTTACACCACAATAACGCAATGAATTAACTGCTGCATTGATTGTTGGGAAGTTAGCTGAAGAGCCACCAATTGTATATATACCCGCTAATGGACCAGAACAAATCGTAATATCCTGTATTGCAGTATCATTTGCATGTATACCATCTATACTTCCATTTGGCTGATTTGTCCATGCTTTTATTGTACTTGTTCCTTGAGTAAAGTTATAGTTCCCAATAATAGCGGATATGGTATCACCAGAAACTAAATTACCGGACCATATGAATGAAGGCTGTGCAATTCCATTTACCGACCATTGAACATTAGCTGATACAAGATTATCGTTGCCAAAGTTTCTAATAACAGCTCTCACTCCATGAGTTCCTGTTGAAGAAGAGTTAAATGGACTAATAATTGCCATAATTCCGGCATCATTTGCAGGCAGGTTGAATTCATCAGCACCTATATCAGGTTTAATTGTATTTCGGACATCACCATCAATATCATCAGCAATTAAAGCAATAGGCGTGGCTTTTCCATTTATATCAAAATTAACAATATGTAAATCAGTCATACTATTAAAATTAGGATCAATAGAAATTGAATTCAAATCCTTTCCGCTAGTTGTTTTAAGGTTTATAAGATCTGCTTGTGCCGAACCCCAATAAGCCAAATTAGTACCATTTGCATAGATATCATTATAATCCGAATTTAAAATAGCACTTGTTGTTCCAACGTAATATGCATAACCACCACCCGTATTAACGAAAATATTGTTATACACATCTATATTCGAACCACTAGTACTATAGAATGCACCTCCAGTTGTTGAACCAGATGTTATATTTACTGAATTGTGAATATATTTATGATACGTAGAATAATAATTAACTATTCCATAAATAGAACCTGTTGTACCTGATTGTGTTACAAAGTTATTAGAAATTAAACCTGGTTGTGCAGAAGTATTATCGCAGTAATTGATATAAATTCCATAGTTTGCACTTGTTCCGGAACCATGTACGTATACTTTATTTTTACTTACAGAAACTAAATTATCATTATAACTAGCATTGATACCATAAACCACACCTGAATTTGCACCATTTTCTACTATATTTGAATTTATCACAGTAGAATCCTGGTAATAGGAGTAGATACCATAATAATAGAAGTCTTTAACAATATTTCCTTCTATTTTGCTGCCTTTTTCCAAAGAAGAGGTGCTTACTCCATAGTTATAAATACCGTAATAACCACCAGAAATACGGTTATTTAAAATCTGATTATAATTGTCGGCTGTACCAGTATTGTTAATAACACGACTAGTAGAAAATGTAGGTGAAGCTCCTAATTCCAGAACATTGCTTTTAAATATATTGTAATCAGATCCTCCTGATATTTCAACAACAGTCGCTACACTCGATGTAGCCTTTATTGTCATTTTTTCGAAACGGATATAATCTGCTCCATTAAGCTTTACCACATAAGAGCCCGTCGAACTGGTAAGAGTAACCGAAGTGCTATCTCCATTTTGAGAACGGAAAGTAATCGTTGCATTAGATCCGGTAGTTGGAATTTGATTTATAGTTAATACTTCATCATAAGTACCCGGCAAAACATCAAAGAATACATTTCCGCACACTCCCACAGTATTTACTGCACTAATTGCAGCGTTAAACGTTGGGAATGTTCCTCCATTTCCTATCGTAAAGGTTCCAGTAAAGCATCCCATAACATTACGTTTTACTGTATCATTTGCTGGAAACATATCCGTTGCTCCATTTGGATTACGTGTCCATACCTTAATTATACTAGGACCACCTGCAAAAGCATAACTACCCAGCGTTATTATCGAAGATGCCTGACCGCTCGTTAAACTTCCACTCCATGGTACATCAGGTTGAGCAATTCCATTTACTGACCATTTTATAGTAGCAGATGTAACCGTATTAGTACCATAATTTGTTATAACAGCCTTTACGGAGGTTAAAGCTCCGGTAACTATTGTATCGAGAGGTTCTGTAATTGCAGTTGCAGCAACATCCAATGCAGGTATGTTTGTTACAACAACAGTTGCTGGTACTTTAGGACTTGTACAACTTGAAATACTACTTGTGCCTGTACTTACTTCCCAATTGTAAATATAGTACCAATAATCACCTCCAGAACTGAAAGTATTGCCTGTTATCGAAATAACCCCCGGTATAGTATATGGATATACAGCTCCTCCACTATTTCTATATAAGTCAGGCATCGCTGTAAATCCTATTTTGTAACCTGTACCCTGTGGAACGAAAAAATCAACAGATACCGTTTCTTTAGTCCCACTTGTAACTGTAGTAACTCCACTATAAGAAGCAATAGTTGTACCTGAACTATTAAGAATTACCATAGTATAAGCAGCTCCAGCCCCCACTCCTGGATACATATCTACTTTTTTAATAGTTACTCCTTGAGGGTGCAACACATCAAAAATCTGCTGGTAAGTAGTATAATTTGCTGCTCCTCCAGCTCCAATTGTATTATCTGCAGGACCCACAAATTGAGATGAACCACTTCCGTTTGAAACTCCTGCCATAGCATAATAAGTAGTTGTATCATATAAAGGAGGAGTTACAAAATTACTACCTGTTGCAATTGGAACAGTGTCCAAAACACTTGCAAACCAGCTAATTGAATCAGTAGTAATAATATTAAATGTTGCTGAATTTCCAAATGTAACAGTAGTAGTACCAGCTACAGTTGGAGCTATAGGTGTATATTTTGAAATAACACCTTTGCTAGTTGTATCATTTGTAACAAATAAATCATTTACCAAAGTATTCCACGCTACTAAAGTATAATTAGAATCAGCATTGTTTGCTGCTAACGTTAAAGGTGTAGCAAACGTAAAATCGAGTGAATCACCAGCAAGTATTGTATTTGGAACTAATTCATTTACAACATTAATGATATTCCCATTCAATTTTAACCCGTAATGGGCAGTCAATGTGTTTTGGCTACCGATTATTGGTATATTCCCTCTATTTTTAATTCTAACATTTACGCTTTGGTTACTTAAACCGCATCCTGAGTTTGGAGATAAAATACTTGTAACACTTGCATCACTTCCAGGAGCTACATTAACAACAACTGGTACTCTTGGACTTTGACAACTTGCAGAGGAAGAAGCTGCAATTACATCCCAATTATAGAAATAGTAATATAAATCAGTCCTAGGAGTATTTGTTGCAGTTAGTGTGCTGAAATTTATTGACACAACACCTGGAATAACGTAGGGATACGGATATCCTCCGGAAGGCGCAACTGCAGCAGGTTCAAACAATAATCCACTAATTCCCGTAAATCCAGGTCTCATTTTCAAACCAGTACCAGGAGCAACGGTAAAATTAAGGTCTATCGTGTACGGGACAGGAGCTGTAGCAGGATGCCCTGTAACATTAGCAGTAGCCGTATGTAATACAGTCCCTGAAGAATTAACGATATCAATAGTTACTGTTCCATTTGCATTACTGGCACTAACAGGATAAACCGTAACAGAACGAAGTGTAAACGCAGATAATGCATCGAAAACCAATCCAAAATTAGTCGTACCAGCACCACTTGTAGCTCCAGTTGATGAGGAGTTCATACCAACATTAGTTCCTCCTAATATATTTTGCCCTGCTGCTACATAATAAGTCGTTGTATCATATAGTAGTGGTGTTATAAACTGACCGCCTGAAGCAATTGGTATTGTATCATTGACATCCGCGTACCAATATACCGAATCATTCGAAGTCGCTGATAATGTTGCAGAAACTCCAAAATTAATATTAACCGGATTTGTAACACCTGGTGTTGGAGGTGTAAATTTCGACGTTACACTTTTCGTTAATGTATCATTCGTTTGATAGGGATCATTCAACAAATCAACCCATGCAACTACATTATAATTGGAATCGGCAGTAGTAACTACCATATTAACAGGTGAAATAAACGTAAACACTTTTGAATTAGCAGGGAATATCGTATCTGTTACTACCTGAGAAACTACATTAACAATATTTCCGTTTAATCTTAATCCGTAGTGAGCTGTCAATACATTTTGCCCTCCATATATTGTATCAGTACCTACATTGAGAATATTAATTTTAACTTCTTCCATGCTAGCATTACATTTTGATACGGGAGAGAGAATACTTACTACAGAAGCATCATTATTATTAGGATAGCCCAACTCTGCTTCAATCATGAATCGCCCAAATTGAACTGTATTAACAAGGTTTATAGTTGCCAATCCAGAGCTATAATAAAATGTTTTAGCTCTACAATAATTTTCCTTCTGGCAGCCCAATGGGTAGTAGCTACCAGTAGTTCCTATTGTTTGAGCAATCCCTACATATAAATCTTTATTAATAACATTTGATGCAACTGGGTTACTCATTATGAACGAAACCCAACTCATCGTATCCTGAGCTGTGATAATTTTCGATGCAGAAGTATCAATAATTATACCAGCAGAATCCATAACTACTGCATATAGTCTTTGACCTATTGTATTAGAGGCTGTTATAAAAGCTTTTACTGCACTAACATTACGAGAACTATTTATGTGATATTTACTTACAAAATATCCTTCTCCTGCACTTCCAATTCCTAGAGAAGTTGCCACTGCAGAAGTATCTGCATAGCCAAATAGAGAGTCTGTTACTACTTGCTTGTAACTTAGTTCATTATTAGAAAGGATATCATCTAATGGAAGTGAAACTTTTACATTTACATCTCCCAAGATTGTTGGATTATAATTATCAAATATTACTGTATCTTGTTCTCCTGAACGTAATGAGTCTAATACTACTGTGTTTGTAAATGAATTAGCTCCACTAACCGATAACAATGCTGGCAAATTATAAAGAGTATTTTGTCCTTTATTAACTAAAATAGCTTTCACATTATGAGGTGTTCCTGCATTTTTAGGTAATTTACCATATGTGTACATCTGCAATAAAGCAGCATCATTAGCAGGAATTGTGTATTCATCAGCACCAATACAAGGAGTTGTCGGCCTTTGTTGTCCATCAATATCGTCCGTTACTTCTGTAATGGACAATCCCTTTGCATATAAGCCAGGGTTGTCTGTATGAAGATCTGAAATACTAAAATACTGAGGATTAATTGATATTGAATTTACATCCTTTCCACTAGCAAGTTGTAAAGCTGCCAAATTTACCTTTGCAGAGCTCCAATAAGCTACATTAGTTCCTGCTGAATAGATATTATTGTAATTTGAATTTACAATAGCAGATGTTGTACCTACATAATATGCGTAACCAACCCCAGTATTACTGAAAGTATTATTATACACATTCACATTAGAACCACCTGAGCTATAAAATGCGCCACCAGTTGTAGAACCCGATGTTATATTTACTGAATTATATAAATATTTCTGGTACGTTGAATAATAATTATCTATACCGTAAATAGAACCCGATGTACCTGATTGTGAAACAAAATTATTAGAAATTATACCTGATTGTGTTGATGTATTATCACAATAGTAAATATATATTCCATAATTTGTACTTGTTCCGGAACTATGTACATACACTTTATTTTTACTTATAGAAACCAAATTATCATTATAGCCAGCATAAATTCCATATACTGTTCCTGAATTTGTACCATTTTCTACTACATTTGAATTTATCACAGTAGAATCCTGATAATTGGAGTAAATACCATAGTAATAGAAATTTTTAACAATATTTCCTTCTACTCTATTTCCTTTTTCCAGTGAACTGCTACTCGATCCATAATTATAAATGCCATAATAACCACCCAAAATAAGATTATTAGTTAACTGGTTATAATTATCTAATGAACTAGCACTATTTATTACTTTGCTTGATGAAGAAGATGATGATGCTTCTAGCTCTAGTACATTTCCATTAAATATATTATAATCACTTCCATCTGATATTTCAATAACAGTAGCAACACTAGATGTTGCTTTTATCGTCATTTTTTCAAAACGAACATAATCAGCTCCTGTTAATTTTACCACATAGGAACCTGTTGAATTCGTTAAAATAACAGAAGTACTATCTCCATTTTGAGAGCGGAAAGTAACAGTTGCATTAGGCCCGGAAGTTGGAATTTGGCCTATAGTTAATGTTTCATCGTAAGTACCAGGAGCAACATCAAAAACCACATGCCCACATAGACCATACTGGTTAATTGCATTAATTGCTGCATTAAACGAAGAAAAATCAGCTCCAATTGTATTTGAAATAACATAGTTACCAGGAGCAATTCTTGGTACAACCACTGTTGAAAGAGTATCATTTAAATGATCTTCATCTTGAGAGCTACTTGTCCAAACTTTAATTGTATCTGTCGTAAAGGATACAAATGGATAAGATCCTATTGTTATGATAGAATCATTAGTGTAAGCCAAACCACCTGCAAATGTGAACGGAGTTTGTAAAACGTCATTTACACTCCATTCGATCGATATGGATGAAAGTGGTAATGTTCCGAAATTTTTCAATTTAACGCTAATCGGCAAACTTCCCCCTCCAGAACATGGTGTCAAACTACTCGTATAGCTTATAATACCTGCATCGTTTTGCCTGATATTAAATTCGAAAGCCCCTATATCCGGAGTAGTACTATTCCTTAAAGTTCCAGCAATATCTTTTGAGATTTCAGGAAGTGGTAATGCAACTCCATTTAGCAATGGATTATTTACATTATAACTATGAGTGGTTGGGAAATTGGGATCTATCGAAATAGAATGCTGATCTTTATTACTTACTGTTTGTAAGGTGGCTAAACCTGTACGTTCAGAGCCCCAGTATGCAAATTTAGATCCTGATGGAGCATATAAATCATTATAATCAGAACTATCAATTGCCGTTGGAGTTGCATTATAATAGCTGTAACCTGCACCAGTATTGCTAAAAATGTTATTCAATACACGAACACCACTACCTCCTGTCAAGTAAAACGCACGACTTGTATTGATCGGCGATGTAATATTTACCGAATTATAAAATACCTGTACATTAGTAGAAGCATTTAATGAAATACCTGTATTTTGATATGTACTACCATCAGATTGGCTAACAAAATTATTTGCTATCGTTATCCGTTTTGGCAAAGTTGAAGTACATGCATTCAGGTAAATACCAACTCCCGTTCCCGCTCCAATCATTTGTATCTTATTGTTTTGGAATTCAGAACGACCAATTACATTGCTTGCATAAATCCCATACAATGTTGTTGATGAAGCTGATGCCGAAATAAGTGTATTATTATTTACGATACAGGAATCCTGATAGCTCAGGTTAAGTCCGTAATAATAGAATCCAATAATTTTATTATTAATAAATTTATTACCTGTTTCACTTGTCGTTGATGTTCCTGCAAATGAAATACCATAATAACCATTAATAATTTCACAGTTAGAAACAATGTTATTATTTTCAATCGTTGTAGAAGAGTAAACACCTGAATAATTAGAACTTGTTGATACAGGCATTTCTAATGAGCAACTATCGATTGAAATATTATTTGCACCTCCCGTTAACTCAATAACACGGCCATAAGAAGCACCTGTAGTCTTTAATGTTAAATTACGAAGTACAATATTATTACATCCATCTAGCCTTAACACGTAATTTGAAGCAGCATCTAGTGCTTCATACTTTAATACTACATCCGATTTATTTCCAGTTGCCGACTGGAATATTACTTTATTTGACGAGGAAGTTCCTATTATTAGCGGAATTATAGCATTAACCGTATAAGTACCTGGTGCAATATTCAGTACAACTGAACCACATACTCCTTTTGACTGAAGCTGACTAATGGCATCATTAATTGTAGCAAAGTCAGAAGCTTGTGTTCCCACTGTATATGTGCCTCCTGACAAAGAAGTTTGAATAGTGTTTTCTATTACGGTATCATTAATATTATTTTGATCTACTAACCCGTTAGGATTTTTTGACCATGCCTTAATCGTATAAAACTGACCACTATTAAAGGTATAGTTTCCAACCGTTATATCAGCAGTTGCCAAAGTATTAAGATTGCCATTAAAGGTATAAGGAGTTTGTAAAATGCCATCTACTTCCCAATTTATTTCCGCAGACGTAAGAGGAGACAACCCAAAGTTTTTTATTTTCAAAACGACGGCTGCGGGCACCCCTGCACAAGGAGCACCAGGCTCTACAACCGCTACTACACCTGCATCATCAGCAATTAAATCGAATTCATCGGCACCTATATCAGGAGTAGCTGCATTTCTATTATTTCCATCAATATCTGTTAGTACCTCAGCAAGGGGTGTTCCTAAATTATTTAATTGAGAATTATTAAGATGCAAATCCGTTAAAGAAGCAAAATTTGGATTAACAGAAATAGAGTTTACATCTTTTGAGCTTGCTGTTTTCAACGCAGCTAAGCTTGTTTTTATCCCACTCCAGTAAGCTAAATTAGTCCCTGTGGTATAAATATCATTATAATTAGAATTTACAATAGCAGATGTTGTGCCTATATAATACGCATACCCTCCCCCTGTATTACTAAAAATATTATTATACAAATCTATATTCGAACCGTTTGTGCTATAAAAAGCCCCTCCGGTTGTAGATCCTGATGTTATATTCACAGAATTATACAGGTATTTTTGATACGTTGAATAATAATTGTCTATGCCATAAATGGATCCTGTAGTACCTGATTGAGATATGAAGTTATTAGAAATGATACCTGGTTGAGTAGCCGTATTATCACAATAATAAACATATATTCCATAATTTGCACTAGTTCCTGATGTGTGTACATATATTTTATTTTTACTTATAGAAAGTAAGTTATCATTGTATCCAGCATAAATTCCATATGCAACTCCAGCATTAGAACCATTTTCTATTATGTTAGAATTTATCACTACAGAATCCTGATAATTAGAATAAATACCGTAATAATAAAAACCGTTAATAATATTTCCTTCTATTATACTTCCCTTTTGCAATGAGGAAGAGCTACCTCCGGATGAGTAAATTCCATAGTAACCATTCTTAACTATATTATTTCGAAAAATATTATAATTATTGATTGCTGTTCCATCGTAAATACCTGCATAGGTATTCGACGAAGTCATAGGCATTTCTATAAGATTTGACTCTATAACATTATAACTTGAAGTTCCGTCAAATACAATACCATATCCATTAGCTGCTCCAGCAGGCTTTACAGATATATTTCTAATCGTAAAGTAATTTGCGTTATCAAGTTTAATTACATAATTATCATTTGTACCTTGAGCTGAATATGTAAAAACGACACTACTTTTATCTCCAGTTTCTGATTCAAATATTACTCTATTAGTAGATGAAACCCCTGGGAAAGCACTTAAAACTAATTGCTGATTATAGGTACCTGGTTTTATTTTTATTGTTACAGTACCACTTACACCACAATTACTAAATACATTCATTAAATCTGCAAAAGTTGTAAAGTTTGCAGAAGCATTCCCTACCGTATAAGTTCCATTCAATATTTGGCTACACCCATAAAGGTTTACCTTTAAAGTATCATTCAAAGCATTTAGATCTGCGCTATCATTAGGTAAACTTGTCCATACCTTTAGAATATGAGAGCCTGCTGGAACATTAATATTACCGATCGTAACCAAAGAAGAGCTTACATCCTGAGTTAAAGAACCAATCCAATTATAAGAGCCTTGTCCAACTTCATCAAGAGCCCAATTTACTGTAACTTTCTTTAATGTATCTGTTCCAAAATTTTTAAGCCTAATTTTTATAGAATGAGGTAGCGTTGTTTCAACAATTCCTATAGGTTGACTTATTTGCGTTATTCCAGCATCACGGGATTCGTTAGACTGTAAAAAATTAATTTTTATATTCGGTCTTTGAGAGGCTGTAGCACTATTAGAAGTTGAAGGGCACACCCCTCCTGCATCGCTCCTGTAACTGTGCGAAGAAATAAAAGAGGTAGCTGTCTGGTTTACTTGTGCATTATAGCTATAATCGCTCGCTGTTACATATTTATCAAAACAAGTTTCTATAACAATATTACTTGTCCCATCCCAAATAAAATCGACTGTAAAAGGATGTACATTCCATCCGGCAGTATTTACATACATTGGATTGTAATATACTTGAGTAAGTCCGGTAAGCCACGCAGTACTCAAAACATTCTCATTAGTTGTTCCAATTTTAATTGTATAGTCTTTTAAATATGTATTGGAAGGTGCACTTCCAGAGCTAGAAACAGGTGCTGGAGTAACAACATCAAAAGCAATGCTTGAAATTTTCCCTACAGGAGCATTTAATGACTGCAATTCTGAAGCCAATATTAAATATTGCTCTTTACTACCTGTATATCTCATCCCATAAGGAGTTGGAAAAGCTGTATTTGTATTTACTATAGTACCTGTTCCCACTTGTACATTAGCATTTCCTCTAAGAATCAAAAATGAATTACATCCTATTGTTGGGTAGTGTGAAATATTTCCAAAGTTATCTGATGCTTCAATTCGCCAACATATATTATTATTATACGTAAAACTAGGGATTTCCCCATTATATATTGAGCTTATGTTAGTCATTGGAATACTCATTTCAGATCCTCCATTTACCGAATAGTAAAGAGTCGCTGAAATAGAATTTTGATCAGTTACAGTTGCTGAAATAGGGAAAGGTCCCGTTGTATACACCGTATCTCCATAATTAGGTAAATTTAATGCAATTACAGGAGGATCTAGCTCATTATTTGAAGCAAGCACATTAATATCATCAATCAGCCAGCCATAACGGCCGTCTCCACCAGGAGTTGCTCCATCAGCAAGCTTGAAACGTACTTTTACATCAGTTTTATTCGCAGCTATCACAGAAATATCAAATAGTTCCTGCTTCCACCAAGCATTGTTAGGTATTGCTGCACCATCTGAACTCCAATCAGACACATAGCTACTTTCGCTGAATCGATTGCCCGTAAACATACCGCTTCCCTTGTAATGGGCACCTGTTAATGGAACCCAAGTAGTCCCACCATCGGGAGATACTTCAATATATCCACCATCACCGTAAAATACTTTACAAATTTGAGCAAACTTCAAATAAACAACAGTTTTCCCAACTGTCGACATTGAGGTTGTCGTAAGATAAACTATTTTACCGGTTTGAACTTGCATGGAATCAGAAAAAGCTCCCTGGTATGCAAGATTCGAAGTTAAAGTCCAATCCGTGCCCCCTGCAGGCACTGTTGAACTACTTACACTGTCACCATTAGAAGGCGACTCGAAATTTTCATGATAAACATTAACGGTTTGTGTCTTAGCAAAATAAGACAGCATTACCGCTAAAAAAAATAGCAGTAGTTGTTTCATGGCTTAGTAATTTTAAATTAATTCAAATTGCGCTTTAAAATTACCAATAGCTGTATTTCTTAATGCAAACCTACAGTTAAAATCATGTTATTTTTTATTAAAGAACATGATCGTTTAGATAAAGTAATATTATCATAAACGTTTCTCCATATATTTCAGTTACCAAATAAATATGTATCTGAAAAACGCTATCTCTTCAATCTTAAAAATATAAACTACATTTCAACATAAAATCTCTCTATTTAGAAATAGCAATACCTAAAAACTTATTTCAAGTATCTATTTTATAACATCATATTATTGTACGTGATTACATAATAATAATATACAAACTTATAATATACATTATTCATATAATCTAATCCACCCCCTCCTATTGTTAATTGCATGTAAATATTTCACAAGCAATTTTTTATTATATATATTCTAATTTTCAACAATGCATACAGTATATTTTCGGCAGTAGCGATATACTTATTCTCTGTACATTCTGAATATTAAATATTTGAAATCAATATCTTTAGATCTACAACTCAGCATTCTAGTTCCATGATCAAGGTTTCGAAGCAACTGTAATATTAAAGCATCATAAACAAAGCGGGAAGTATTTATTTTTCAATACATTGGAAAATAAATACTTCCCGCGAAATTCCATCACTAAATAACATTATTTACTTACAACTACTACTCTTGAGCCTGAAGCAGACATACAACTTCCATCATACATAGATTCAGCTGATACTGGTCCCATCTGATATTCTCCTTTAGAAACCACCCTTACCTGATAGTAAAATGATTTTTCAGTATAATAGGCAGAGGTAAAATAAAGAATCCTATCATCACGAATATCGGTATAATCAGCATTTGCAGGATCTTTTATCCAACTATATTCGCGTTCATTCGATAAACGTGGATTGTCAATTTCGAAACATGCCGGAAGCATATCCGTTATTACAATATTCGGAACAGAATATTGATTGGTTGATTTGAGTGTAATTTTTACCACAAGCAAATCGTTCTGCTTAATATTTTTCAAATCAACAGGTTTTCCCCAACGATTGTAAAATTGTTTTCGAACCTCCAGATTTTCATCACGTTCAGGTATTTTCCCCGATTTGCTTACCCCCTCGGCTTCGTAGTAATAATAGAGTATTCCATTTCCACTGGTTTTAATCTTCAATAACGTATTTTGAATATTTTGAGTAATCACCAAATTTTGATTATCAAACGATGCTATTTGTTTCTGACCTGAAGTTATCTGAGCTTTGACATTGGCAGCATTGGCTTTTCGGCTCATTTTCCCGAATGCAAGCAAGCTAAATGCTTTTTCCTGTGTTGATGTCCAGTACTTTGATCTCAACTCTGTAGAAATTGATTTTGCCAAAACCGGAATTTCCGGACTGGAAGGATCAGCATCCATAAGAGTTGACAATACCAGTGCTTTGTTACGTAAAGCAGACGTATAGCTGCTACTGTAGCGCGATACATAATTCCGGGTTGCAAAGTTTGCCGGAACAATATTTCGGTAACTATTTTTATCACCAGCCAACGCAAAGGCACAAGCAAGCATAAACTTCTGATCCGTAGTAGTTAACGAATTATTCATTTTATAATGGTTCATCAACGAAACATTTGGTTTTCCAACCAGTGAAAGTATGTAAAGCGAATAGAATATTTCTTCCCGATCAGTACGAACCGTTGACAATTGACCTTTTTCATTCCAGCAATAATATTCAGCAGTTTCCTTTTTTCGTGCTTCGCGCAATAAATAAAGCAAAGCGTTTTCTAATTGATTTTTATTCACTTCATAACCTGCATTTTTACATTCTACCAGAAAATGTGTTGCATAGGCAGATGCCCACCAGTTTCCATCAGAGTAATTTGGCCATATTTCAAAACTACCGTTGTAATCCTGCAGGCCTTGTATTTTTTGAATTGCTTGTTGTACAAGATAGTTCGGATTGTAGAAGCTTCCGGTATTATCTTGTTTAATTACTTTAGCAATATCCCGATAATAGAGTAACGGAAATGCAGTAGAAACGGTTTGTTCCAGACATCCGTGGGGATAATTCAAAAGATCGGTCAATTGCCGGCTGTACTCAATCATTGGGGATTTACTGATTATCAGTTTTGCCCTTGAAGTTGATGCAATATAATCGTTGGTAATCGTAAATCCCTTTTCCGAGTTTGCATCAATACTTCCTGATCCTGACATTTTAGACAATCCAGCGATAGGACGAACGGTTACTTCTGTTACGTCCATATAAGTTTTATTCTCAGCCTCAACAGTCACTGTTATCTTAGCTTCACCAATATCATTTAAGGCCGAAACCGTAAAAGGTAATTGGGTTTCGCGATTAGCCGGAATATTTACAGTTACAACATTCTTCTCTTTCAGTTTTACAGGACCACTTGTGGTGAACGTAAGTTTTATCGACAATGGTTTTTCAGTAGTATTACTAAGCATTACCGGAACTTTTGCATTATCACCAGGACTTAGAAAACGAGGCAACGCGGTACTTATCACGATTGGATCTGCTACCTGAATCTGTTTTTCGGCATTACCAAATCTACGTCCATTCCAGGCTACTGCCATCACACGTAAACTACCCGAAAACTGTGGAATATCAAACGTAAAAGAAGCTTTACCGTTTCCATTGCTCTTCAAAATACCACTCCATAGTGAAATAAGTTTTACTCGTTTATTGGTAAGCGGATTTATTCTACGTTCCAAATCAAAACCTCCATCACCTCCTGTACTGGATTTACGGGCAGAAATCTCGGGATAGAGATAGGCATACAGGTCATAACTGCTTACTTCTAAAGCTCGTTTTTGATAGAAAAAGTCATACGGATCCGGAGTCTTGTAATTCTTTATCTGCAAGATACCTTCATCAACCACTGCAATTGTATATTGCGTATTAGGTGCAGACTGAACCGTAACTGTTTGCCGGGTTCGTGAGTTCACTTTTTCAGGAGCAGAAAGCGTTAACGCCAGATGATCTGACTTCTGTTCTGTTTTCAGAGAAACATATCCATGAGCTACCGTTAGCGGAAGCTGAACATCATCCATCTGCCGGAGGATCGTTGCGGAAATAAAGATATTGGGAAGATGACCCTCTTTAATAGGCAGATTCAGATTTGCAGTCTTATTCTGAGCATCCAGCACATAGTACTCCTGAACATTTTCACGTTCAACCGTTACTACTAACTTTCCGGAAAACGGGCACTTAAAAAGCAGATTTGCAGTTTCTCCAACACTATACACATCCTTATCTGACTCTATCATTATCTCACCATCTTTGCTCACTTCAAAAGAGGTAAAATAGGTATCATTATAACCGTAAGCGTAGAAATCCTGCTTTACATAATAGCCTGATTCATTGTTAAAAATACGAACCTCATAATTTCCTGACTGAACCGGAGTATAGGTTAATGATACAGGTTCACCGGCAAAAGTAAATTCCTTCGAGAGCATCGTAAATTCTTTACGTTGGGAATTATATGTAAAATCAGTCCCGCTTCGCTGGATAATGTTTTCATAATGATAGCGAATAATCTGAACTCTGGTTTTAGCATTTTTTACCGGATTTCCATTTTTGTCGAGAGCAGCAAATTGCATTGTTATCGGGCGACGAGTAGAAACCCAGCCATCGAAATTCCGGATACCGTAAAAAATCCGTTGGGTATTCAGTACAAAGGTGCTCAATCTGTTTACCGGACGACCATTTTCATCAAACACGGTAGAGAATAACCTGCCCTGCCACTGACCAATCCCCCTGATATCAGGCAATTCCAGTTCGTCAGTATAAACACCTTTTTCATTTGTCTTTCCTTCATTGGTAATCCCTCCTAAATCAGGCTCTTCTGTAAATGTAGGATCGAAAGTCCAATCTTTGAAATTCTTAGGTTGAAATGTCTTATAGCGGAAAAGCAATTCACTCTCCACATTTCTGTTTGCAGCCGGAGGACCAAAGAAATTTGTAGCCTGAAGATTTACTTTTGCTACTTCACCTGGGGCATACTCCTTTTTATCCAGGCTTACCTGAACTTTAATTCTGTCGGGCATAAACTCTTCAATCATCAAATTATAACTATTGAGCAAAACGTCATTTGCCGAATAAACCTCATAGGTATATTGTCCGGTCATATATTTCGGAGGCACAACACAATGAAATTCAACTGCCCCTTCATTGTTTGTATTAAGTTTCCGAACAAATAGCTCCTTACCATTAGGCTGAATCAATTTTACTTTAAGCGGCAAATTGGGAACTATATTCCATTTTCGTGTTCGAACAATTGTATTGATATACACCGAATCTCCAGGACGGTACAAATTTCTCGGACCATACACAAATACATCATAATCAATATTTTGAAGAGTCTTACCTCCTAAATCAAAACGAGAAGTTTCCACCTGCGTCTGATTAAAGTAAACGAAGTTAAAATCGCTTCCACTGCGTGCTGTAATCATAGCCATATTAAAGCCTGATGCATATTTTTTCACATTATCGAAAACAGCTACACCCTGAGCATTGGTAACTGCACTTTGCAGTGTTTGATTATTGGATGTAATAAAATTCACCTTAACACCGGCCAATGCCTTGGTGGTACGGATTGAATTGGCCATAACCCAAATCTGATCTTCCGATGCTTTACATATCAAGCCAATATCAGAGAGCGAAACCAATGCCACATCACGCAACCATTTCTTTTCGGTTGACTCAATGCGAACAAGGAGAAACCCTTTCAATGCACCACTCATATCCAAATCTTCCGGCTTAAGATTAAGCAAGCGAAGATTTCCATTTTTTGGTAATGCCTCCGTATTTACCTCTTTTGAATAGATAAGCTTTCCGTAATTTTCGTTAAATGAATATAAATAAGCGCCATGATCTACATAATCACCATCTTCATTTTGCTGAAATTCATCCTCTTCGTAATAACTATCATAATCTTTTCCACCCCGTAAATAGTGGATAATGTTGTTTTCGAAAATCTTAAATACAGAAACTTTTACAGTTGGTACATCAATAATATTAATCCCCAGATTACGGTTTCCCAGCGTTGTCATGTAATAGCTGTTTTGGTCCTGAAAGCCCAGATATGGATCTGCTTTTTTAAACGTAACCTTTTGTGAATAATCATTCCCTAATGACTTATTGAAGACCCCATTAAGCGAACCTTTCAATATAACTTCATAAGTTTTCCCCTCTTCAAAAGTTCCGGAAAGAGTCACATCATTCCGATCTGTTTCTGCAGTAAACTGAACAGCAGGCTCAAGGGAAATAAAATCTTTTAGATTCTGATCTTTTACGGGTTGGTTAAAATAGATTCTGATAAATGACTTTTCTTCATCATAACCAGGCAACATCTGGATTACTTCAAGCTTTTCTCTGGATGGAATTGCAGCCGTTACTGTCATTCTTTCTGAGGTAGTTCTGTTACTACCCTGACATGACAATCCTTTATCAATTTCAATTTGAACCGGGAAACCCTGAGCACTCTCTGGATCAGGAGCAACGAATTCAACCTCAACTGTAGAAGCTGTTCCGTTCGTGATTATTTTATAATTCAGTTCTTTTTGAGTTGTTTTCAACCTCAAATATTTATTCAGTTCCCACGTATTTACCGGAAAATTAAAAATAATTCCCATTCGTATTGCCAGATTATTCAGTCCATCCTCCGAAATTGTCCAGTAGGCATTGGTTGCTTCAATCTTCAGATAAGGGGTATGAAAAACCATCGGTTCTGTCGACACCAGCTTTTTATCTTTCAGGTATTTATTTAAAGAAGGTAAAAGCAACGCTTTATAGTCGGTATTAGGAGCAAAGCCCTCTACAGGTGAAAATGTCAGTTCGTTTCGGGAAGTCCATTTAAAAAATCCACGTACTTCCGGAATAAATTGCACGTACACGGAGGTATCCCATGTATTAATAAGAGAGTCAGGAACCAGATCTTTATTAAACTTAAATACAACATTTTGTTGTGTTGCTATTTCGTCTTTTAAACTGGTTTCGGTTATGGAAATCATGTTTCGACTACATGCCAAAAGAGCCACTACAGCTACAAAGAAAATCCATTTAATACGTTTCATAGATTTAATAGGAATTTAAAGGGAACATAAGAAAAAACCCTGTTACACCTAACGTATAACAGGGTTTAAAATTATAATTTTTTAAGACTTAAAGTGATTTTAGACATTTTTTTATATTCGCCTCTACCCTATTGATTATCTGAGATATATCCGCTTTCACAAAAGTTTCACCAGTGATTTGCTCGTACAATTCGATGTAACGGTCAGAAACCTGGGTTACAAACGTTTCATCCATCTCTGGAACCTGTTGACCATCCTTACCCTGAAAGCCATTATCCATCAACCATTCGCGAACAAATTCCTTGGATAGCTGGCGTTGTTTTTCACCTTTTTGTTGACGTTCCTCATAACCTTCGGCATAAAAATAACGTGAAGAGTCAGGCGTGTGAATTTCATCAATCAGATAAATCTGTCCATCAGCTTTTCCAAATTCGTATTTAGTATCAACCAAAAGTAATCCTCGTTCTTTGGCCATCTCGGTACCTCTCTGAAATAATGCCAACGTATATTTTTCAAGTTGCGCATAATCTTCTTTGGGAACCAGATCCAAGCTGATAATCTCTTCTTTGGAAATATCTTCATCATGCCCTATCACGGCTTTGGTTGTGGGCGTAATAATGGGCTGCGGAAAACGATCATTTTCTTTCATACCTTCGGGCATTGACACACCACAAATAGTACGTTTTCCTTCTTTATATTCACGCCATGCATGACCTGAAAGATATCCGCGAATTACCATTTCTACTTTGAATGGTTCACAAAAGCGGCCTATGGTAACCATTGGATCAGGTACACAAATTTTCCAGTTTGGTACTATATCCTGGGTCGCATCCAAAAATTTGGAAGCTATCTGGTTCAATACCTGCCCCTTATAAGGAATACCCTTTGGTAATACCACATCAAATGCAGAAATTCTATCGGTAACAATCATTGCCATATATTGCCCTTTGATGTTATAAACATCACGAACCTTTCCAACATATAGATTATGCTGGCCTTCAAAATTAAAGTTTGTGTTGGTTACTGTACTCATTTTAAATTTATTATAATGGTTATTTAATTTTTATTAAACAAAAAAGCCTGCTAAAACAAATGTCGTAACAGGCTAATTTCTTATTCAGGCACCAATTTAGTGCTTGATTTCAAAAGAAGCAAAGTTCTGCACTTCACCTTCTTCTGTTTCAACGGAAGATACATTAGCCCCTATTGGACCTGTTTTACACCATTCAAGAAAATGCTCAAGAGCCTCCTCTTCTCCCTCTGCCTCAATATATACAGATCCATTGCTTTTATTGCGAACAAATCCAAATATACCATGCTTGTAAGCAGCCTGCATAGTGCAAAAACGGAATCCTACTTTTTTTACCTTTCCGTTAACATTGATTTTCAGATGCTTTTTCATGTGTAGTCCTTGTAGTTTTTAAGAAAATGTTAAAATCCCAACCGCAAATATACAGCATGAAATATTCGAAACCAAATTAATTTTCGTTATTCATAAACCCAGCTTTCTCTATACAACGTAAAAAGCTCTGAGAGAATAAAATATTATCTTTCTTTGAATATCGTTTTTGTGTAAAAATTTGAGCTAGATTCTCCAATCCATTTTCTTCAATTAGCTTTTGCGTTAAAGCCATAGCCTCTTTTTCTGTATATATTTCATCGATTTGTTCCGCTGTATAATCATTATATTCTTCAAAATGAATTAATCCGGCATCTGGTAAACGATCTGTTAAATCAGGTTGTTCATCAGGATAACCAATCACTAACGTTGTTATTGGCACTACAGCTTCGGGAAGGTTTAGAAATTTCGAAATTTCATCAGCCATGTAAGTAGTCGTCCCCAAATAACAAATCCCTAATCCCTTATCTTCAGCTGCCACAGCTACATTTTGAGCAACAAGTAAGGCATCAATTGCTGCAGTAAAAAATGACAAAAAATTGTCAAAACCGGGTTCTGCATTACGCTGACGACACCATTTGTTAAAACGGTTAAAATCAGCACAAAATGTCAGCAACACCGGAGCTTGAAAGATCATTGACTGATTAAAGTGAAATTTCGCCAACTCTTTTTTCTTTGCTTCATCCTGAGTCACAACCACACTATAAACCTGCATATTACCGGTTGTTGATGCCCGAAATCCTGCATGTAATATTTCCTGCAGAACTTCCAAAGACACTGGAGTCGGTTTGTATTTACGAATTGAACGATGTTCCAATAAGTTTTGAATTGCTTCCATATGTTGTATTAGTGTTTTATACGGTTAATGATTTTTTCGTTCATCAATTCACGGCGGGCATCACTGGCTATCCAACGAGCCGAAGGAGATGTTGTATTGAGTAAAATATCGCATGTTTTGAGAGCTTTTAAACGTAAAAAATGAGAACGTTTTCCCAGTTGTCGTAAAGCCCAGTTTACAGCCTTCTTCACAAAATTACGTTCATCTGTCGAATACTGAATAATCAATTTAAAATAGGGTAAAAAGTTCTCGTCAGATGTTTTCTTTTCATATATGGCTTGTTTGGCTATTATTGTAAATGCTGCCCTGCGAACATATTCTTCTTCACAGCAAACCCAATCATTTACTTTTTTCCAGCCCAACGGAATAATCCCAAAAAGATTAAAAATTACACCATCACAAATATCCCATGTATTAAAATCGAGTACCCAACGATCCATTTGTTCATCTGTAACAAGTTGCGGATCATCAATCATAGAAGCTACATGACGTGCTTCGTGGATATTTGTTTGCCATAAAAGCTCAGCCAGTTCATGATTTTTTCGATATTGTTTACTTAAGTCTCTCATCACTGGAACCTTAACGCCCAGCGCATTGGATGTTTGAATGCCAAATCGCGACATTCCGTTCACTACTTCTGAATCAGCACATTGGTGCAGCTCTTCAATGATTGCATCGCATAAAACCTGATTCGGATTCATTGGGAGTATGTTTGTGCAAAGATATTGGTTTCTTTTTTCTCACACATTATTTTCTACATCAAAAACGTGACAAACATAAAATTAAACGAATGATATTTTTTATTTCCACTATTCTTATTTGTATCTTTATACTGTTCATCTCTCAAAAATCAAATATTGTGAAACAAATTATCACATGTATATATCTATTGTCAGGTATCTTCCTGTATGTCAATGGGCAAGATAATCATTACAGGATTATGTTTTACAATACAGAAAATTACTTTGATACATTTAATGATTCACTTACACGGGACGATGATTTCACCCCAACGGGGAAACAGTTTTGGGGAAAAACAAAATTTTTGAAAAAGCGAAATAACCTTTTTAAAGTAATCCTGGCACTTGGGGAAGGGAACCCGCCCATTGCAGTTGGGTTATGTGAAATAGAAAACCGATACGTATTAAATGAGCTGTGCTTTAACACACCTTTGCGAAAATATAACTACAAAATTATTCATTACGAATCACCCGATCCGCGCGGAATTGATGTTGCTCTGCTCTATCGGACTGATTTTCTAAAGCCCCTATTTTCAAGAGCAATACATGTAAGCTACTCTCCAAATCCTGATTTTAAAACCCGGGATATTCTTTATACTCAAATACTACTGAAACAGACAGATACGCTACATCTATTTATAAATCACTGGCCTTCGAAACTTTCGGGAGAACAAGAATCGCAACCCCTGCGTGATGCGGCTGCACTTGCATTAAAAACTGTGACCGACTCTATTCATAATTATAATCCAAACGCCAATATCATTATTATGGGTGATTTTAATGATGAGCCCCTTTCCTACTCCATCTCTCAAACATTGAATGCTAAAAGTACTGATGACACTCTGAAACCAAAAGAACTGATAAACCTGATGGCAGAAAAAACAGGCAAAGAAGGCTCGCATAACTATCAGGGGAAATGGAGCTTGCTCGATCAGATTATTGTTTCGGATAATTTACTGAAAAATGAAAGCAAACTTAATATCTATACCAAACAAGCTCATATTTACAAAGCTCCGTTTTTGTTAATAAAAGACTTCAAAAGTCTCGACGAAAAACCCTTCAGAACTTATAGCGGGCCACGATATCTGGGAGGATTCAGTGATCATTTACCGGTGTGGATAGAGATAGAGACAAAATGAATAGATAAATTCATTTTTTATATCAATATAGTCCAATAAATTTTTAAAACAGAAATATTATTGAGATTTTTCACTTCTGTCAAAATGGAAATCAATTATTTCTGTTTTAGGGTGGAGAATGAAAACGGCGTCAATATTCATCTAACTATTTCACATTGTCCGTCAGTTATTCAACAAAACCCATCATGAAATAGAGTGTTTGTTACAGTTTCTCCAGATAGTGTAGTATTTCTCAATTCTAATCGACAAATGGTTTGTTGATTGATAGGATTATCCTCCTCTAAAACGTAAACATGTTTACACATAGATGATCTTGGAGCCTTTTCATTTTACATACAGTATGAACTCTGTAAAAGAAGCGATCAGGATTGAATCTGGTTTATCTTTCACTGATTCTCTATCAGAAAAAACAATCCAAAACCAATCCCTAAGCATATTTAAGAAACACTCACTTTGAACAAAAAGAATAGATCAGGATGAAAAACAAATTCCTTATTACCTTAGTGTTTCTTCAATCAGCATTGTATAAAGTTCCATGATGGTAAGTCCCATCGCACGTGCCTGCTGAGGAACTATGCTGTTTTCAGATTGGCCGGGAACTGTATTTACTTCCAGAAAATAAATATGTTTAGTAGATTGTTCTACAATAAAGTCGAAACGAACGATTCCTTTACAGTTGAGAGCATCGTAAAGACGGGTTGCTGTTTGGCGAATTTCTTCAGCCATTTCAGAAGTTAAATCTGCAGGCGTAATTTCCATCGATTTCCCCTGATATTTAGCTTCATAATCGAAAAATTCTTTTTGAGAAATGATTTCGGTTAACGGAAATACAATATGTTTTCCATTGACTTTGATCATTCCACAGGTAATTTCACGACCGGAAATAAACTCTTCAACCAATACCTGATGATCCTCATGAAATGCTTTGGCAAGAGCAATATCAAGATCTTCCGGATTATTTACTTTAGACATTCCAATACTAGAGCCGCCTGCATTCGGTTTTACGAAACAGGGAAATTTGAGATTTTCTCTGATATAAGCTGTATCAGAATTATTACCAAACAGATGAACTGATTTTGCCACATGAGCATAGAGCCCGGCAGCTACCACTTTGTTGCAAAAACCTTTGTTAAACGTCAATGCAGAGGTTATAGAATCACAGGTGGTGTATGGAATTCCAAGCATTTCGAAATAACCCTGAAGCAAACCATCTTCACCCGGTGTACCATGAATGGCAATAAATGCACAATCAAATCTTACCTTTCGATGATTTATCGTAATCGAAAAGTCATTTTTATCTATTGGAGTCCTAATTCCATCCAACGACTGATAATACCACAACTTTCGGGTAATCACAATTTTAAAGACCTTATATTTCGCCGGATCAAGATTTTTTTCAATTACTGCCGCACTTTTTATAGAGATAACTGATTCTCCAGAGTATCCACCTGCTAATAGGGCTATATTTTTTCTTCGTTGTGCCATATTTGTAAAGTTTGTCAGCACAAAGGTAGAAAGTTTTTATGGGGTAAAGTATAGTTTATGACTTAGTTTTTGTTTTCAAAAATGGAGTAATGATCACTCTTCGTTATTTGGCATTTATTACTGAATCTTGCAAACCAACATTTAACTTACAAATTCAGACAATCAAATGTATTGAAGAAATGAAGAAGTGATTCTAAAAAACTAAATAATAAAAAATATCACAGCTTATTAACGTATCAGTGTCAAACAAATCATTTCATAAACATCTGAATGCATTTAGTTTGTACTAATACTATGCTTTAAGCTGTTTTAAAAAAATGTTATTGTTCTCTATTTCTGAACTTAAAAGCTCATTCCAAAGTTATATTTGTAAATGAAAACAAAGTCTCGACTACTTCTACACACCAAAAGATATGAAAAGAGTAACATCAATCGGAGGCATTTTCTTCAAATGCAAAGACCCTGAGTCAATTAATAAATGGTATTCAACCCATTTGGGATTAAACACAGGTCCATACGGAACCAGTTTCGAATGGAGAAACTCAGAAAATCCTAATAATCATGGATTTACACAATGGAGCCCCTTTGATTACAAAACCGAATACTTCGAGCCTTCGAATAAAGATTTTATGATCAATTACCGGGTTGAAAATCTGGAAGAGCTTGTAAAATTATTAAAATCCGAAGGAGTTGAAATTTGTGATGAAATCGAAGAATGCGAATATGGAAAATTCATACATATACTTGATCCTGAAGGAAATAAAATAGAACTTTGGGAACCAAATGATGAAGAATACAATAAGATTATTGATGGCAGAACCTTTTAGAGTTTTTCTCTGTCAATCTTCCTTTTCTGAATTCTTATAATAGCCTTACTTTTGCAGAAAGTTTTGAAACATGAAAATCTTTGAAAATTACTCTCTGCTCAAGCTTAATACGTTCGGAATCAATGTAAGTACTGACCGTTTTACTGAAATATCTACACGGGAAGAATTAATACAACTTATTAAAAGCGGTGATTTTAATCGTGAAGAAGTACTCTTTTTAGGAGGAGGAAGTAATCTGCTATTTGCCGAAAACTTCAAAGGATTGGTAGTGAAAGTAAATCCGAAAGGAATTGAAATGCAAAACATCACCAATGAATTCACTCAGGTCAAGGTTTTGGCTGGTGAAAAATGGGAGGATTTTGTTGACTTTTGTGTTGAAAACAACTGGGGTGGGTTAGAAAATCTGGCACTTATTCCTGGAAATGTTGGAACTTGTCCTATTCAGAATATCGGAGCATATGGAGTAGAAGCGAAAGATTGCATTCACAAAGTAGAAGCCATTGATATTAAAACGGGTGAAACAAAAGTATTTTCAAATACCGAATGTAAATTTGGGTATCGTAGTAGTATATTCAAACATGAAGAAAAAGGCAATTATGTAATCTGGTCGGTAACGTTTCGTTTTAAAACAAAACACGAGCTCAATCTGGAGTACGGCGTTATCCGTCAGGAAATTGAAAAACAAGGCATAAAAAAAGTCAAGATTAAAGACGTTTCCGAAAGCGTAAAAAGCATTCGCAGAAGCAAGCTCCCAGATCCGGAAGAACTTGGCAATGCCGGCAGTTTCTTTAAAAATCCGATTGTTGATTTAAATACCTTTATGCGCTTGAACGAAACGTTTCCAAATCTCCCGTCCTATCCGGGCATAGAAGGAGTAAAGATTGCGGCTGGTTGGCTTATCGAACAGGCCGGATTCAAAGGATATCGTTCAGGAGATGCTGGTGTACATGAAAAGCAAGCTCTCGTATTGGTAAACTATGGTTCTGCAAGCGGAAAAGAGATCTGCGAACTTGCAGTAAAAATTATCAAAGCAGTAAAAAATAAATTTGATATTGAAATAGAGCCGGAAGTAAATATTAAACCGGACAACTACATACAGCAACTTCTTTCGGAATAGGTTATACCAATGAAAACTCTAAACGAATCCAGAATCTTACAAAATATACCAATGAATACAAATGCTAAATGTTATATTGTTCAATCGGTATTATAACTATATAATCTTATCTGCATAGAACTTGCAATAATCTTTTAGTCCGCAGTGCTCACATTCTGGCTTTCGTGCTTTACAAACATAACGACCATGCAAAATCAGCCAGTGGTGAGCTTTTGGAATTAGTTCTTCCGGAATATATTTCACCAGTTGTTTCTCTGTTTCCAAAGGTGTTTTGGCATTTTCACTCAATCCAATACGTGCGGAAACCCGAAATACATGAGTATCCACTGCCATTGCAGGTTTATGAAATATTACTGAAGCAATTACATTGGCTGTTTTACGACCTACTCCGGGCAATTTCTGCAGTTCGTCCACATCATCGGGAACAACTCCTTTAAAGTCTCGCACGAGAGTTTGAGCCATCCCTAAAAGATTTTTAGCCTTATTATTCGGATATGAACATGATTTGATGTATTCAAAAACCTCTTCCTGTGATGAGTGTGCAAGTAAATCTGCTGTCGGGAATTTATTTAACAAAGCTGGCGTAATTTGATTTACACGCTTATCGGTACACTGAGCTGAAAGAATTACCGCAACCAAAAGCTCATAAGGATTGGTATAGTTTAGTTCTGATTTAGCAATGGGCATGTGAATTTCAAACCATTCAATAACCTTTTGAAAACGCTCATTCCGATTCATAGTTTTTGTTCTGTTTTTCAAGGAAGAAAGAGGATGTTCAAAAAGTCAAAACTTTAATATATTTTCCCGACTTTCGAAATTCAATTTGACAATTTATTGGGTTATAATTGTCAAATTGGCAGAGTCAAAGTCCTTTCATTAGACAAGAGACTTTTTGAACATCCTCTTCAAAATACCAACTGTAATACAGTAATAAACAGCTCAGTGAGTATCGATTACCAATTACTTATAACTTTCAGTTGGTTCACAGATACAAACGAGGTTACGATCGCCGTAAGCATCATCGATACGACCAACAGTTGGCCAGTATTTATCATCATGAACCATTGGGAAAGCAGCTTGTTCACGGGTATAAGGATAACTCCATTCAGTTGCGCAAACTACATTCATTGTATGTGGTGCATTTCTGATTAAATTATCCGTTTTATCAACATTACCAGCTTCAATCTCTGCAATTTCCTTACGAATCGCAATTAAGGCATCCACCAAACGATCGAGTTCATGTAAAGGTTCGCTTTCGGTAGGTTCTACCATCAAAGTACCATGAACAGGAAATGCTACTGTTGGAGCATGGAAACCATAATCCATCAAACGTTTTGCGATATCGATTACCGGAACGTCTGCAGAATGATGATATTCGTTACAATCCAGAATCATTTCATGGGCACACATTCCATTTGTTCCTGTATAAAGGATTTTATAATGGTCTTGCAGACGAACACGCAGATAATTTGCATTCAGAATTGCATAGCGTGTGGCTTCTGTTAAACCTTCACCACCCAACAGTTTGATGTAAGAATATGAAATTGGGAGGACCAGAGCGCTTCCGAATGGAGAAGAAGAAACAGCCCGG
>Ga0209639_1001050_pt1 | contig 31368 bp, 29 predicted proteins | sample EPASupsiteHSE605_FD_187268 | JGI IMG/M metagenome (GOLD analysis project Ga0209639, IMG submission 187268) | Bioremediated contaminated groundwater from EPA Superfund site, New Mexico - Sample HSE6-05 (SPAdes) (version 2) | ecosystem: Environmental > Aquatic > Deep subsurface > Groundwater >... | reverse complement strand
AGAAGCTGGTCGAATTAGGAGTCAACGCCATTGAAGTCAGTGGGGGTAGTTTCTCGTCACGGCGTAACGAGGGGCCTTCAAGAATAATAAAGTCCGAACAGGAATCGTATTTCAAGCCTTATGCCGCGGAGATAGCGCAAGAAATCAATGTGCCGGTGATATTAGTAGGCGGTAATCGAGAATTTGAATTGATGACGGAGCTTCTGAATCAAACTTCGATTGAATATTTTGCCCTTTCTCGACCGCTGATACGTGAAAGCAGTCTGATTAATCGTTGGCAAAGTGGCGATCTGGACCATGCAAAATGCATTTCTTGTAGTAAGTGCTTCGGTTGGCGTGACGGAACAAGCTGTGTGTTCAACCGTCCGAATAATACTCATGCACAATAGTGGGCTGAAAAGGGAGTTGGAGGACCAAGGTGCTAATTAAAAAAACACAAAAGGAGAGCCAAACAATGACAGAAAAAATTAGGAGAAAATTCGGGGACATGCCCATTCCCCCAATTGCCCGCCTGATAGGGTTTAATATTGTAGAAGTTGGTGTGGGTCAGGCAGTGATGGAGCTTGAAGCCGGAACGAAGCACACTAACCCCATGGGTACTCTTCACGGAGGAGTTATTTGCGATGTTGCTGATGCTGCTATGGGTGCGGCTTATTATTCCACGCTCGGGGAAGATGAATCATTTACAACATTAGAGTTGAAGATAAATTTTATGAAGCCAGTATGGGAGGGATTAATAAGAGCCGAAGCCAAGGTTATTAAGATGGGAAAGACAATCGGTCTGTTACAGTGCGAGGTAACTGACAGTAAAAATAGTCTGGTCGCCTTTGTTACAAGTACCTGCATGACTTTACGGGGAGAGTCTGCTGGGGGGAGATAGCTTGATTAGTGGAATGGTTGCAGGTAACCGTTCATGGTGACTTGATAATAAAAGAGAAGAAATACTTTCAGCGGAATGCAGCTATAGCACTTGGTAATCTAGGCGACCCGGCTTTTATTCCTGATTTGGCGGTTGCCATGAATGATCCTGAAGATTTAGTACGTGTTTATGCTGCCTGGACTCTAGGGAAAATCGGAGGAAGGTCTGCCAATCAAATTCTTGAGGCATGACATAGCAGGGAAACATCAGAATCTGTAAAGAAAGAGATTAGAGCAGCTCTTTTGGAAGTGAAATAAGGGCTGGACTAGATTATAGAAAGAGCGATTATTATGTTTAAAAACAAGGTTGTTGACTTAACTAAAGATAATGATACCAGTACGAAGTCAAAATGGTTTACGCTAGTTGTAACTTGTCTTGGAGTGCTTCTTCTTAATATAGATTTGTTTATTGTAAATGTGGCTTTGCCTGTTATGAGTAAAAATCTGCATGCCCCATTGAATTTGGTGTCATGGACTATTTCTACCTATGTATTAATGATTGGTATTTTACCCGCTGGTCTGGGGAGAATTGGAGACATTTGGGGTCACAAAAAGTTATATCTGGTAGGCCTTACGGTATTTACTACTGCTTCTCTAGCTTGTGGATTGGCAACAAATATCATTTGGCTCATTATTTTCCGTACTATTCAGGGAATCGGAGCGGCAGCTGTAACTCCAGGAACTCTTGCCATTTTAATAAATGCATTTCCAATAGAGCAAAGAGGATTGGCAATTGGTTTAAATGGAGGGTTTGGAGGCTTAGGATTAATAGCCGGACCTGTTCTAGGCGGAGTCCTGGTTCACGGTGATAATTGGCGATGGATATTCTTTGTCAATATCCCTTTGGGTATCCTTGCAATTCTATTAACTGTTTTATTTGTGGCGGAATCACGTGATGAAATTAAAGCTAAAAGAGTGGATTGGTTAGGACTGTTATTACTTAGTACGGGACTGTTATCTGTTTTATTTACATTTAGCAGAGCTGGAAATAATGGCTTTGATGTAATTTCTACTTATTTTTTACTAGTAGGTTTCGGGTTACTTTGCTTATTCATTTTTGTAGAGAGCCGAACCAAAGATCCATTGATTGAACTTTCACTATTTAAAAATACCAACTTTATTATGCCATGTTTAAGTATGTTTCTCTTTTCTGCAGCTTTATTTGGATCTCAGCCTTATATGAGCTTGTTTTTACAAAACTATTGGGGATTTACACCGATGCAAGGTGGACTAGCTTTTTTACCAGCGACAGTACTCATTGCTGCACTAACGCCATTTGCAGGTGTCCTAAATCAAAGAATTGGAATGTATTTGCGTTATATGGTGATGTTTGGGATCGTTTTGATGGGGTTAAGTTTCCTCTATATTGCCCAACTTAATAATCAAAGTGACTATATTAACGGTTTATTACCAGCTTTTTTATTGCGTGGCGTAGGGATTCCTATTCTGATGACATCTATGTCTCTAATGATCATGAACTCAGTTTCAGGCGATAAACGTGGTCTTGCTGCGGGTATGTTGAACATGTCCCGAAATATTGGTACGGCGATGGGTGTTGCTATATTAGGTCAGCTTTTTACGCACTATGTCAGTGGGACGATAATAAAGTCTGGTATCAATATCTCGGAAAGTAAACTTGTCGAAGTTAAAACAATGGCTTATCAATTTATACTTATTAATGATAAATTCATACAGCCTCTAGCAGCAAAAGCCATATTACATGGATTTAAAAACATGGCCGCTATTTGTGCTATAGCATTTATTCCAGCCTTGCTGTCAACTGTTTTGATTAAAATGAATAAGTCACTATAGTGAGGTAACGTGCAAAATATTATGTATGCCATATGGGACTCCTATTGACTAGATAGACCCCCATTTCGCTAACGGAACCATCAAAGAATGAAAACATACTATTTTCGGGCTAGAGTTTGAAATGAAAATGTCTGGATTGGTATTCAGGTTTACTAACTCGCAAGATGCGATGGGGGAAAAATATATTACTGAAATTAAAAATAGTTCTTGATAAAATAACAGACCGGTCTATTATTATCATACAAGGGAGATGTACTAATGAAAAAGGGTGAAAAGGGCGAACAGTCCAAAAACAAGCTGATTGAGTGTGCCGCAGAATTGTTTTGGAAAAACGGATACAGTGCAACTGGTATTAATGACATCCTTGCTGAGGCACAGCTACCAAAGGGTTCCTTTTATTTTTATTTCAGCAGCAAAAAGGATCTTGCCGTGGAAGTAGCAGCTTATTATGAAAATATAATCAGCCAATGGATCTGGAGAACTGCACAGGGGAAAGATTGGGAGACATTCATTTCGGATTTGCTAAGAGAAATGCTGCAGAGTGCCAAGAGCAACCGCCATTTTGGATGTCCCTTTGCTGTAATGGGCTTGGAAATCGCCTTTTCCGAACCGGATATCGCGGTGCATTATGCCGATTCGATGAAAAAGCTGCAAAAAATTTTTGAATCGGTGTTGCTGATTTCGGGGATTCCTGCAGAAAAAGTGCCTATCCTCGCAAACCGTGCTTTTGCAGTGTATGAGGGACATCTGCTGCTATTTCGCATCAGCAAAGACATTGAGGTTCTGAAAACCATGCGGGGAGACCTGATCGGGCTTTACAAAGATTATATTGCGGCAAACGTAAACGTATGAAGAGGAATCGGAGCGTAAATCCGACCCCAGTGAGCAAATAAATGTTGGGAGGAAATGAAATGAAAGAGGTTGTCATTGCAAGTGCGGTTAGAACCGCGATCGGTGCGTTCGGAAAAAGTCTCAAGGATGTGCCGGCGACAGAGCTTGGTGCTACGGTTATCAAGGAAGCAATGCGGCGGGCCGGCATACGGACAGAACATGTGGAAGAGGTCATCTTCGGAAATGTTCTGCAAGCAGGTCTGGGACAGAATCCTGCAAGACAGGCCGCCGTCAAGGCGGGACTGCCGATCAGCACGCCGTCCCTTACGATTAATAAGGTCTGCGGATCCGGCTTGAAAGCCGTAATCATGGCGGCACAGGCCATCAAAGCGGGAGATGCAGAGATCATCGTCGCCGGTGGCATGGAAAACATGTCGAGCGCGCCTTTTCTGGTAAACCACGCCAGATGGGGGCACAAGATGGGCAATGACGTGTTTGTCGATGAGATGCTGAAAGACGGCCTGCAGGATGCGTTTGAGGACTATCATATGGCAATCACCGCCGAGAATATTGCGGAAAGATGGGGCGTGACAAGAGAAGAGCAGGATCAGTTCTCCCTCTCCTCACAACAAAAGGCTGAATATGCAATTAAAACCGGGCTGTTTCAAGAAGAAATTGTTCCTGTAGTGATAAGCACGAAAAAAGGTGATATGGTTTTTGATACGGATGAGTTCCCGCGGTTTGGAAATGCGATTGAGGCATTGACCAAGCTAAGTCCTATCTTCAAGAAGGAGGGTACAGTCACAGCGGGAAACGCCTCCGGATTAAATGACGGCGCTGCGGCACTTGTGATCATGAGTGCGGACAAAGCCAAGGAGCTAGGCATCAAACCGCTTGCAAAAATCACCGCCTATGCTTCTGCCGCTTTGGATCCGACCATCATGGGCTATGGGGCATGCCTAGCTACGAAAGCCGCCTTGGAAAAAGCACAGCTGAAAGCGGAGGACTTGGATTTGGTGGAAGCCAATGAGGCGTACGCTTCGCAGAGCATCGCTGTGACAAGAGACTTGCATTTGGATCTGAACAAGGTCAATGTGAATGGCGGCGCCATCGCCCTCGGGCATCCGCTCGGTGCTTCCGGCGCAAGAATACTGGTCACCCTTTTGCACGCAATGGAGCAAAGATACGCCCAAAAAGGTCTTGCAACTTTATGCATCGGCGGGGGTCAAGGCGTTGCGTTAATCGTTGAAAAGGAATAGGAGCTTCGAAAAAATGTATGATTTGAAGAAAGCCCATTTTGATAACAAAATAAGTGTAAAACTGATTTTATTTAGAGAAATGATTCAATAAAAGGAGAGAAAAGAATGTCACTTACATCAGAAATTAAAGAGTTAGGATTCGCACATGAGGGTATATGCCAACTAAATGGAAGTGGAAGTGTCTGAAATGGAAACTAATTACCGAATTGCTTATGATAATTGGTGGCAGGATTTAAAAAGGAAAGTACCAGAGGAAATTGCAACACAGCTTGCTGTTACCTATTTCTGGACATCAGGTGGAAGTGATGAAGGACCAAATTTAAGACTATATTTTAGTTAGGAGTTGACGTTAATGAAAGTATGTTTCTTGGCGTGCGGGATCTATCAATTGGAACTGGAACAAGTCTTGGTGCAGATTAGAAAGGAAAAGTTATTTGATTGTGAGTTAGAGGTAACTTATCTTCCGTTAAATCTGCATGTCAATTTAAATAACTTAAAAGATGGTATCATTAAGGAACTTGATGCCATAGCGGCGGATAGAACCATCCTTCTGTATGGCTCTAAATGCCACCCCGATTTTTATGACTTCTTGAGTGGTTATCACAACTTAGTCAGGTTCGATCAGTCTAATTGCATTGAGCTGATAATGGGAGAGAGGATGAAGGAGATTGATCGGGATTCTAAGACGTTTTACCTAACCCCTGTGTGGCTGGACAGGTGGAGAGAACTCTTTGATTCGGGATGGGGATTGGACGAGGTTATGCTTAGGCAAAGTTTTGGCTCCTATGATAGGACATTACTTGTAGATACTGGTGTAGGTGAGATCACCGATGAAAAGATCCTCGATTTTTTCGAATATACTGAGGTTCCCATCGAAGTGGAACAAGGAGGGCTTGAAGTTTTTAAAAATAATATTATAACGGCCCTCCAGCAAGCGATACTCAGTCAGAACGGGGACGGACATGAATAACCTAGAACTATTCAGCTTGATAAAAAAAGATGCCGAATACTTCTCCATAGAAGATGTTCTCCAAAGAAACGCGCATAGTGAAAAAGAGCAGCAACAACCCTTCGATAGAATTAAGTATGTATCCCGTACAGTCGCCGATTACAATCTGAAGACATTTCTGGAGATCAAGAGCAGGGAATATATCGATGTCATAGAACAGGTTGACGTTGATATATTCAATGAATTCACCCGCCGCATCGACAAATACTTGGACAAACATGCCCCAGGTCAAGATGACTTAAAGAGATATATACAGATCGTTTCTGCATATTTGACTTTTATAGCTAGGAAACCCTTGCACCCACCAGGCATGATTTTCGAGGATGGGCACAAGATCGTTGTCAAAGATAACAAGTTTTATTGTCCTGAGAAAAATAAGCATAAGCACGGAGTGATGTCTTTATGCAAGTACTGTGTAAGCAAGGATATTAGCATGTCATAGTGGTAAGAGATTTATGGGGTTCGTAGATAGAAAAAAAGCCATTGTCATTGAGTCAATAGCTTCAAGAAACGTAATATTTCGGTGGGAATACTGAACCTCATGAATCGCGCCTTCTGATAGGTTTTTTAGCATGGTCACATTTCACATTGTTTCCAAAGCCCTTGTACGGTCTTGTGTATGAGCATCTGCGGTGCACAATGAAAGGAGTATCTTATGAGTAGTGGTTATGAACAAATTTATGAAAGTCTAATACCCAAATTGAGCGAATGCAATTTTTTAGAGGTTGCCGAACGGCTTGGACTGTCAGCTCAGCAGGACGGTACCTTATCGGTTAATTTTCTTGGCCGAGAATACGAGATTAGTTCCCGCGGTGTTAATCCGACGGATGGTAAGCCGGTTAATGTCAACAACCGCAGTGTGCTGGCTTACTATACCTTGTTAAAGGTGTGGGTGAACCAGCATTTGTTCTAGGGTCGGCATGTCCTAAAGTGTCTTGACTCGGCGGAACATATTGTGAGCCGACATTTTTTGACGTTCCGCGTAGGTTCCAGGACCCTTCACGAAACGACAAAGTTTCGCCGAGTACGCCCCTTAATCCTCAGATTTTTAAATTCCTTTCCGGGGGCTCATAGCAAGACTAACACTCTGATTGTATCTAGGGAAAGAATCCATATGCATAAGGCCACCTGAACAGGGAAAAATAACTTAAGAAATTTCTAAAAAATTGATAATTTTGGAGGTTGTGCAATAATGAATATTGAAAAAGTTAAAGAAATACTAGCTGATGGAACGATGGGATATTTTGCAACGATAAACGGTCAACAGCTAGAAGTAAGGGGATGGCAATATCAATTTGCCGAAAACAATAGGTTCTATTTTATGACAACAAACACAAAAGATGTATATAAGCAAATGCAAGCTAATCCACAAGTAGCATTTGCATGTACTAGCGATACGCACAATGTTAGAATTTCCGGTAAAGCAACTTTTGTAGCAGATGCTGTTGAAAAGGAAAAAGCTTTCGCAAAGGTTTCAAAGCTTGTCCAAGATATGTATAAAAGTGCATCTAATCCTGTTGTAGAGATTTTTTATATCGGTAGTGGAGAAGTTAAGATTAATAAAGGATTTGAACCTTTTGAAGTAGTGACATTCTAATAGATTATCCATAATTGTAAGTTAGGTAAACAAAAGTTCCCTCAAATATCACTCTGAGGGAACATAAAAAATACATTAATTATTGCCCCATAACCGCTCAACCCCTACTACCAAGCTATCTCCGCTCTTATGTAAAGCTTTACATAATATTTAAAGTAGCTTGGTATCAGTGGGTTTCAGGGTTTTGGGGTAATTTGATAGTGTGTTTTATTTTTCTGTGGACGTAAGTAAGAAAACTTTTTCGATCCCAGGGGGTGCATCATTACGCGGATACAGGGTATACGTGGTAGGGGTATAAGGGGTTTTTGCGTAATTGTATTTGAGATTTAGGGAAAACGACCCCCTTATGAAACTGGGACGTTATATACTTATATTGACATAAATACTAAAGAGGGACTTTAAATGCACAAAGAAACAGCAAGGGAAGACTTAAAAAAAATGTCCAGTGTAACGGGCAAGACTTGTGTCTGCTTCAACTTGCGCAAGGCCTTTTTAATTTACTCATGCGATCTAAGGCTTTTTGCATAGATGCGGCACGGCGATGAAAGCCGGGATTTGGTGGATTGCGGTTGCCCCACTCAATTAATTGTTTGATGGATTCCTGCATCTTTTTAATCTTTTTTTGTTGTTCTTGATAATTTGTGAACTCTGAGAGCAGGCGGCTCTCTTTTTCTTTCTGATAGTCGGTATAGTTTGTTTGATAAGTTACGGCTTCCCCGTCTTCCAGCTCAACGATTTTAGTTATCACTCTATTTAAAAAGTAACGGTCATGAGAGACAACGATGACGGTGCCTCTATAGTTATTAAAAAAGGTCTCAAGCCATTCGATGGAAGACATATCCAGGTGATTGGTTGGTTCGTCCAGTATTAAAATATCAGGCTGCGTCAATAGTAAGGCTGCTAAACCAATCTTTGTTTTTTCTCCGCCGGATAAAGAGGAAAATGGCCGTGGATAGTAATCCGCCGTTATACCGAGTCCGATGGCAATCCCGTCGATCTGGGAAGAGATTTGGTACCCACCAGCCTCTTCGAACTTCTCCTGAAGTTTGCCATATTCCAGCATAAGCTGACTAAGTGTATTATTCTCGGCGTTCATGGGGTCGGACATTTTTTGCTCTAATTGTTCTAGTTCCTGCTGCCATTTCTTTACTTCTTGAAAGCACTGTTCCAATACTTCATAGACGCTCATTTCGGCGTTATATTCAGGGGCCTGAGCTAAGAAACCAATCCTGGTGTTTTTTCGTATGGCGATTTGCCCTTGGTCAGGTTGAAGGGATCCTATGATTAATTTCAAAATTGTGGACTTTCCTGTACCGTTACGGCCTATTAGACCTACTCTTTCTCCTTGCTTGATTGCAAAGGAGGCGTCGGTAAGCACTTCATTGGCACCAAAAGATAGTTTGATGTGTTGAAAATCAATAATCACGTTCATTCTCCTTCAGGGAAATGACACTTTCACGGATTTAACATAAAAAAACCGTAGGGAAATGTCCCTACAGTCGCAGCTTCAATGTTTCGTTGCGGTTATGGTAGGTGTGTCATTTCGCAATTTTGTTGATCCGTACTCAGTTGCTTAAAAATGGGCATAGCTATCCCGTTAAATGAAACTGCATACCTAATTCCAAAGATTGCTATTGGCAACTGTTCAAGACGGAGCATTGCAAAATCGCGATTCATCCTACCACACCTCCTTCACTGAATGATATAAACATAGTAACATAATCCTTGTGGAATAATCAACGAAATTCTTGATCTATTTAAAATTACAAATCTCTCCGCATCATTCTAAGTCATCATGGAAAACTAATAATGGAGGGATGTATATGGAGAGATTTGTTCTGAATTTCAGTGAAATTGACAAAACATGTTTACATGATGTTGGAGGAAAAGGAGCAAACCTGGGGGAAATGACGAAAGCAGGTTTTCCTATTCCCCAAGGTTTTTGTATTACAACAGGGGCTTATCGAAATTTTATCCAAACTAGCTTAGTAATGAAGGGACTGTTTGATCAGCTGGAAAAAATAAACCCGAATGATCTGGACCAAATCTGTAAGCTCGGCCAAAGTATACGAGAACACTTATGTTCAATCCACATGCCTGAGGATATACAATCTGCCGTTTTCAAGGCTTGGCAGACAGCCGGTAAGGAAAAGGCCTATGCAGTCCGTTCCAGTGCGACTGCTGAGGACTTACCAACCGCCTCATTTGCAGGACAACAGGATACCTATTTAAATATTAGTGGTTTAGAACAACTCCTCAAGGCGATACAAAATTGCTGGGCATCACTATTTACTGACCGGGCAATCACCTATCGTGCCAAAAACAAGTTTGACCACCGGTCAGTATTTCTTTCTGTCGTAGTTCAAGAGATGGTCTTTCCGGAAGTTGCAGGGATCATGTTTACAGCAGACCCAATCACAGGGCGGCGAAAAACAGTATCAATTGATGCGAGCTTTGGTTTGGGTGAAGCTCTTGTTTCCGGTTTGGTTACTGCAGATTTGTACCAAGTACGGTCAGGAAAAATTACCAAGAAGCAGATTTCGAAGAAGAAAATTGCCATATATTCCTTGCCGGAAGGTGGTACTGTAACAAAGGAGATACCACCTGAAAAACAAGAAGTACAGGCTCTGGCGGACGATAAAATCCTTGAACTTGCAGGAGTGGGTCGGAAAATCGAAGCTCATTATGGTTCCGAGCAAGACATTGAATGGGGCTTTGCCGATGGTAGATTATATATTCTGCAGAGCCGTCCAATTACCTCATTATATCCCTTACCACCTGCCGCAGATGATCAATGGCACGTTTATATTTCCTTTGCGCATATCCAAATGATGACCGATGCTATGAAGCCTCTGGCCATATCGCTTTTAAGCAATATTGCCAACTTTTTAAAGGTAAACCCTTCTTCTACAGATAATTTTTTCATTTATTCTGCCGGTGGAAGAGCATTTGCCGATATTACCGGATCACTTTTGTTTAAACCTTTGCGAAATTTGCTGCTTAAAGTGTTTAAGGGTATGGATGAATTAATGGCGGCTGCCGTTTCTGAGGTTATTAGGCGTGAAGAGTTTCGTAAATTGAACTTCCCTAAGAGGGAGGGATTGAGGGTTGTTCGAAAAATAATTCCTTTTTTAGTTCCGGCAGTAATTAAAGTTCAAAGTAATTTGTTAGTTAAAAATCCTGGTAAAGCTAGAGAGTATGCTGCTATCTTGATTAGAAAAATAGTTAGGGAAAACGAGAAGAATATCTTCGGAGTCACAGGAGCTGCTAGGATCCGTCGCATACGGGAAAGTATGGGGACATTGTTACCTAAAGTGCTGCCTAAGGTTGCAGTATATCTAATCACAGGAGTTCTTGCCTCACAGTCTCTTGAGAAGAAGTTGAAAAAGCAAGTGGGAGATCAGCAGGGCGCTTATTTATTAAGCCAGTTGAACAAATCACTGCCGGGTAATGTCACCACCGAACTAGGTCTGGAATTGGGAGATCTTTCTGACTTAGCCAGACAGTTCCCCGAAGTCATTGATTACTTGCCAAAAGCCAATAGTCTGAATTTCCATGAAGGACTGCTTCAGGTACAAGGTGGATTGGAATTCAAAAAGGGACTGGATAATTTTATCAAGAAATACGGTATGCGATGTTCAGGGGAAATAGATATTACTAGGCCAAGATGGAATGAAGACACGACCCAGATCATTCCATTCATTCTCAGTAATATCCGTACGGCTGCACATGGAGAACATAGGGAGAAGTTCAAGCAAGGAATAGTTGAAGCAGAACAGGCGGAAAAAGAGATTCTGGCACAGTTTGGCTATCTCGGAAAGAAAAGAATATTCCGATTGGTCAAGTTGTACCGTAACCTAATGGGTATGCGGGAGCATCATAAGTTTGTTGTGGTGATGCTTTTGGATATATATAAACGTGCCCTAATGGAAGAGGCTCGCAGCATGGTTGGAAAAGGGATTCTGCGCTGCGAACAGGATATATTTTACTTAACCCTGGAAGAAATTCTCGCTTTGGAAGAAAATCGTGTTTCGGGAGATATTCTCAAGATTATCGATGCAAGAGAAAAACAGCATGAAATAAACCAGAAGTTGACTGTTCCTCGTGTCATGACCAGTGAAGGGGAAATCATTACCGGCAAACTGCGGGATGTGAAAGCACCGGAAGGGGCACTTACCGGAACTCCGGTATCCGCAGGAGTTATAGAAGGTGTTGCCAGGGTTATTCTTAGACTTGAGGATGCCCAGCTTAATCCCGGCGAAATATTAGTTGCTCCTTATACTGATCCCGGCTGGACTCCGCTTTTTATATCAGCTGTTGGACTGGTTATTGAAGTAGGAGGAATGATGTCTCATGGATCGGTTATTGCCAGAGAATATGGGATTCCGGCTGTTGCTGGAATTGAACATGCCACTGAAATCATTAAAGATGGCGCTCGAATAAGAGTAAACGGGACTGAAGGATATGTACAAATACTTTAGAACTATTAACTTTGCACTTCCCCTCTAATAAATGGTTGAGGCGATGATCTTATGATTGCATTTGCGACACTCATTGTTATGATCATGAAGAAGAAATAACCGCCCCTGGCCAGGATTGCGGTTATTTCTTATAGTTTGTAAATCTGTAACCGTTTGGTTAGACAATCTGCCGGACTGGCGTGCTTGCAACACGTCAGTCCTTTTCTAATAATAGACCCATAGATTATAAAATATGCAACCAGATAAGCAGTTTCTCATTAAAGCAATCCTGGGCTTAACACCCATACCTACTATACCTTTTGAAGCGCAGATCTATCTTGTATCATCATATAACACCGATGCTATTGACTGATTGACGCCCTTAGTGCAGTTTTTGAAATATTTGGTGGTTGCTGGAAGGAAAAGCGAGAAGTTCAGCGAAACTCTTAGGAAAGTGAAGCAGCAGGCAAAATCGGCAGATTACACTGGGATGAGCAATGTTCATAAACAACACTCTGGCTGAAATTCCTAAAAATATTAGGCTAAATGAGGTGTGCAATGCTTAAAAAAGTTTTTGTAGTGTGGATTATCATTAGTATGGTTTTTACTTTAACAGGTTGCTCTCAGGAAACAAAAATAAATAGTGAGAAAATATCAGAGGAAATAACAATTGTAAATCAGACAACCCAGAAAAAAGTCAACGAGATAAAAATTTCTGCTGTACCCAATTTTGAAGAACTATATAAGAATACAGTTGAAATAGACGTCAATTTTGACTCTGAGAGTATGTTTGGTACATATAAAGCAAAAATCGAAGATAACAAAATGCTGTCGGATATTTTAACGATGATTGGCAAAAGCCAATTAATAAAGGACGAATCAAAAATTAATAAGATGAGTGGTATGGCAACAAAGAACAATAGTTTAATACTTGTAGCAGGAAATGGGAGCACAAAGGAAATCAAATTTGCCTTTGATGACCCAGCCTTTGCAATGGGGTATTTGGAAATTGATGATCACAAGTATGACCCTGGTTTTAGTTTTTTTAGGTATATAAAGGACTTTACAGAATATAGACAGTTTGATCCAAACATAGACAATCAGGTTGAAGAATTATTTGAAAAATATAATTGGACGATTGACTATCGAGTCAATACAATGAATGAGACACTCCCGTCTAACCTGAAACATGATGCGGGAGAGTATCCTGTTAAGATATACTGGGCTTACAATAACGAACTTTCCAAAAATATCGGCCTGGACTATAGTGAATACCTAGGGAAGGAAGTAGAGGTTGATATTTATAGGCTTAGGGAGCCCTTGCCAGAGTATATGAATCCAAGAATGAATTCACGAGGAATCGTTTTGAAATACAATAACAAAATCGTTGGAGCATATATTGATGCGGGGAGACATGACTGCTTTGCCTGCTCACTTGATAGAAAAAGCTTAAATCATATTACCAATAAAGAATGGGATCATTGGATTAGTGACTATATCAATTATAATAATGAACTAGAAATAGAATTGTCTAAAATGGAACCAGAGGACATCATAAAACAATATTATAAAGCGATGAAAAGCCATGATCAAAAAATGCAGTTTGCCTGTTTGACTCGACAGAATCTATGTAATTATTTGGCCGCAAATATGGATAATAATCTGCTAATGAACGCTGGTTATAATAATGTCTATATGGATGGCGAACAGAATGTGAAATCGGCAAAAGTTATTAGTTTGCGAGAAGTAAGCGGCTTTGGTAATCCAAAGGGGGCTGTGGAGTATGCAGCAACAATAGATTTCAAATTCAAAAAAGAGATTACTTCAAATAGCGGGAAGCAAACCAGATTTATTATTCTGAAAAAGGAATCGGATAAAAGTGGTTGGAGGATTGATAGTGAAGGCACAGGACCTTAAATAATAAGTGATGTTGCACATTTTCTTACGGCTGATAACTTAAATCTCCCTCCCTTAAAAATATGACGTCGCCGGTGCCGCATACTAATCTGCCTCCGAATGCTAGCAGGTCACCCGTAGAAATAGAATTTGATGGCAGAAAAGCAACCGGAGGACTCACCAAGATCGAATTGGCGGGTGTCAAATACATGCTCGATTGGCAGGACAATGGTTACTCTTATTCCTGCGGCGGGCAGCTTGAAAAGGATGAGTTGCTCAAAATCCCCGGAAAATTGACGCAGGCAGAGTTAAAACATATAGCGTAAACTTATGGATACACTTCGGGTAAGTCACTTGGAGTGTTCCTTTTTTGTTTCTCTTTCTTATAAGGTGCCTTATAAGAAATGTGTCGCCAATAAAAGAACAAGCCATGTTGATTGAACAACAGGAAACCAAGATCGAGTCTGAATTCGAACGCCGGGTTTTAAGGTAATTAGTTCATAGGGGTTACCGCGTTACACCGCAGTGGCCAGTTGGGGTTTTTAAAATCAAAGAAATTTATGACTTAGTTCACTGTCAGGTAACTCTTTCTTCGAATATCGCTGGCGTTTCCTTCTATTACGACATGATATTACACACCTGAAAGTTACGATAAAAGAAGGATTTTGGTAACTGATATAGAATACAAGCTAATCATAGTTAGAAAGTAATGGAAAACTAGGATGAAATAGAAATACAAAGAAATATGCAGTCGGATTACCGTGAATTACCATGGATTACATTGGTGTGATAAGTAAAACTTACCGGCTAGAAGGTGAGTTTTTTTAGTATCAGAAAAACTAAGACTTCCGCTTACTTCATTGACCTGGTGCCCCCAAAAGGGGCACAATAAGTCAAGCTTTTCTAACTACTCTGATTCGCATCGGGATTTGCTAAGTAAACCTCTCAAGTTGCTATTATCAGTGGGAGCCTGAGTGAAATTATCTTATTCTATACAATTCCTAATTTAAAACAAATCTAGCATAAGGTGCGTGATAAATTGAATATTCCGAATTATGAAATCATAGAAAAGCTAGCTGAAAGCAAAGAGACCGTTATTTACAAGGCCTATCATAAAAAAATCCGGAACGCCTGTTATTGCTGAAAGTTTTGAAGGCGTTCTTTCTATCGAATAATAAACTCTCCCAATTCAGCCAGAGAATCGAACACCTTAGAGTTTTAAATATTGCTTCGGTTATTACCCCCATAGCATTTAACGTAAAGGGTGAGCTATGCTTTTTCACCCAGGACTTTTTCGAGGGAGTACCCTTCGATAATCTGTGTGCTGTCCAAGCCAGGATTTCTCTGGATCATTTTTTCACCATCGCCTGCCAACTGGCTGAGGCTTTGGACAAGATCCATGAGCAGGCATCATCCACGGCGGTGTCAAACCGAACAACATACTGATTAACCCGGGCACGCTGGATATCCGGCTGGTAGACTTCATCAGCGCTGTGGATGTGAGAGATGTCAGCCATTTTATTTACGACCGTTCATTTGTTAAGAATACCCTGGCCTATACCTCCCCCGAACAAACTGGTCGCATCAACCACAGAATAGTTTTTTCTTCTGACCTTTATTCCCTCGGAGTGGTTTTCTACGAGATGCTGACTCATAGTTTGCCGTTCTCTTCAGATGATCCCCTTGAATTAATCCATTCTCATCTGGCCGAAGAAGCGCCTGAGGTCCATAAATTAAACCATGATGTTCCCGTTGTTTTGAGTAAAATCATTGCCAAGCTGATGCACAAGGCACCTGAGAAGCGCTACCAGAGTGCAAAGGGACTGGTTGCCGACCTAGTGCGTTGCCGGGATGAATATGCGGCCAACGGTTCGCCAGACGAATTCCCCCTGGAAAGCTGGGGTAATACCCACAGGGTTACCTTCATCTCCAAGATGGTCGGCCGCGCTCAGGAAGCGGAGATTATCCTTAAAGAGTACGAGCAGGCGGCAGAAGGAGCCTTTTGCTCACTGTTCATTTCCGGGCTGTCCGGCATCGGCAAAACCCGCCTGATCCAGGAACTGCAAAAACCCATTGTCAAGCATAAAGGTTATTTCACATCCGGAAAATACGACGTCTATCAGAAGAATATTCCCTACAGTTCTCTGATCCAAGCCCTCAGGAACTTGATGCGGACCTTTCTGACCGAAAGCGATGACAGGGTGGCCCTCTGGAAAGAAAAGATTTTACATACCATGGGGCAAAATGGCAGGGTGTTGACGGATGTCATCCCTGAACTGGAGTACCTGATCGGCCCACAGCCCGAGGTCAAACCTCTGCCTCCTGTGGAATCGCTGAACCGCTTTCACGACCTCTTTGACCGTTTTTTGACCTGCCTGGCCAGCAAGGAGAATCCTCTGACCCTGTTTATAGACGATCTGCAGTGGTGCGATGCAGCATCCTTTGATTTCCTGGCGAATATATTCGCTAATTATCAGGACCATCCCTATCTTTTCTTCCTGGGAGCGTACCGCCATAATGAGGTGGATTTGGGCCATCCCCTGACCAAGCTCATCCGGAGCGCCAAAGAGGGCAGCCAACCCTTGGAGGAAATTCGGCTGGAACCCTTGCAGCCTCAGCATTGCCACGAAATGGTCTCCTACATACTAGACACTCCCCTGGCGCAAACAGAGGCGTTATCGGATTTCATCAGCATGCTGAGCGAAGGGAACCCACTCTTTGTCAGTGAGAGCCTGTCCTATCTGCACAATGAAGATCTGCTCTTTCTTGATAACAATCGGCAATGGCGCTGGGACATCGAAAAAATCCGCCGGTCCGATATGCCGAACACTGTGGTGGCTCTTTTCGACGCCAAGATTAAGAAGCTGCCGCCTGACCTGATAAACATGCTGGAATTTTGCGCCTGTATGGGCAATACCTTTTCACCCACCGATATAGCCATCATTAAGGAAATGACTATTGCGGAAACCTTTGAAAAGCTGAAACTGGCTCTCGGACAAGGATTGTTGACGGAAAATAAGAACAAACTGCAATTTATCCACGACAAAGTTCAGGAAGCCACATTATTTAATATAACGGCGGCAAGACGCCGCCAGATTCACTGGCAAATCGGACATCACCTTTTAGGAGTTATTCCGGAAGGTGCTCAGAAGATTGAAAAAATCGAAAATCTGTTCGACATTGTTTCCCACCTCAACTTGGCAATGGAAAGTAATCCGGAGTCTAAAACAGCCTATCTTGTCTCAGAACTAAACTACCATGCCGGCAACAAAGCCTTGGATTCCTTAGCCACCGAAGCAGCCAATGAATATTTCCGTCTCAGCAGGAAATTGCTGCCGGCTGACTGCTGGGAGGAAGACCACTACGAGCGTACTTTCAGGATCTTTCAGAAGGCAGCCAAGACAGAGTTGATGTGCGGTAATTACGAGAATTCTGAGAGACTGCTCACAGGGCTTTTAGACCATGCCAAAACCGATCTGGACAAGGCTGAGTGCCTGGCGGAACAGACATCTTCATTATCATCCATCGGGAATTTTATCAAGGCCATTGAGACGGCCAACCGCGGCCTGGCCTATTTCGGCAAGGCCATCCCGGACAGCCCGGAGGAAGCGGACGGTCGAAGGCAGGCGTTAATGACGGAGATCGCCGAACAGAAGATCGATGTCTGGGAGACCATCTTGAATATGCCCTTTACGACAGACAGAAACAGGAAGATGAAGATCGAGCTGGCCTTTTATAGCGAACTCATTCCTGACCTGTATATGTCCGGTCTGGTGCCGCAGCTTTATCTGGCGGCTGCCCAGTCAACCCAGCATTGTCTGTCCGGGGGCATGGATGAATCCGTGATTTACTCCTTCAACATCATGGGATTACAGCTTGGGGAACAGGGGCAATTCGAACAGGCCTTTAAATACGAAGATCTGGCCCGGGACCTCTCCACTAAATACCCGAACACCTTCGGCGCCACCCGCGGCATGAACGGCATAGTTTGGTGCAACATGCATTCCCGGAGTCACCCCCAGGAAATCGTGGCTTACTGTCTTAAGTCGCTCCAATGCGGGAAGAACTGCGGTGACCTGTATAATGCCGGTCTCGCCTACGGTCCACTGATGTGGAATTTACAAGTGCAGGGGACAAACCTGTCTCTGATCGAGGACTACGCCGGGGAATGTCTGCAGTTCTCCAATCGGTATCACCTGTCCTTTTCGGTGAGCCTGGCCGAAGCAATGCAGGCAGGCTGGATCGCTCCGATGAAAAAAGACTATACCCCTATTGGCATGGAAGAAAAACTTAAGGCTTGGGAGCGGGACAACTACGTTGCTTCTGCCGGGAGTTATTATGTTCACCTGGGCTTGGCCCATTATTATTTTGGAGACTACGAAAAGGCCCAGGAATGCCTGGCCGAAGTCCGGCGATACCTGTCGGGCCTGACAGACAATGTGCTGAAACGACAGTGGCACGTCTTTCTGGTCTTAAACGCCCTCAAGATGTATGAAAATGGTAAAGGATCGGGCAGTGAACAGGAATTATTGTCGGAAATCCAGCCTATCCTTAAGAAGGTTGAGCAGTGGGCGAGCTTAGGGCCTTTATTAAAACCCTATTTGGCCTTTTTGTATGCTGAATTGGCAAGGGTCACAGGTACCTTCAAGGAGGCCCGGAGCCTTTACCTGGATGCCATCAACGCCGCCCATGAACAGAACTATATTTTTTTGGCAGGGTACCTCAATGAGTCCCTCGGTGAACTTATTTTGACAGCTAACCAGTTGACCGAAAGGATGTACCTGGTCGAAGCGGCGCGTCTTTACAAGAAATGCGGTGCCCAACGAAAAGAGATTAAGCTGATCGAAAAATACCCGCAGTATTTTGAGGAGGAGAAGTCATTCGGTATGGGAAACTATTCTAATTCGCGTGTTGAGGTGGATTCTACATGCTATACTCTGCCTAACCTGGACATCAATTATCTGATGAAATCTTCCCTGGCCATCTCTGCCGAAATGGAGCAGGAGGCCCTCCTGAAAAAGATTATGAACGTGGTCATCGAAAGCTCGGGGGCGCAGCATGGCTATCTGCTGATTGAAGAAGAGGGTAGCTTGTTTATCCGGGCGGAAAGTCATATTGGGGAGAAGCAAGCACAGACAGTCAATCAAAAACTGGATGATGCTGCAGGCATATGTAAAGCCATTGTCCGCTATGTGTACCGGACCGGGGAACGGGTGATCCTTGACAATGCCTCTCAGGAAGGCATGTTCAAAGACAATCGGGAGGTCCAGGAGCTGCAACTTAACTCTGTCCTTTGTCTCCCGGTAGTTAATCAATCAAAGATGATCGGCATACTGTACCTGGAAAACAGCCTGTCGGACGCGGTATTTACAGCAGGTAAGACCCAGATGACGGAATTGCTGACCTCCCAGGCGGCCATCTCCTTGGAGAATTCCCGGCTGGTAAGGGAGGACATCACCGAGCGCAAGCGGGCGGAAGAAAAGCTGAGGGCTGCATCCCTATATGCCCGCAGTTTGATCGAGGCCAGTCTGGACCCTCTGGTGACCATCAGCCCGGAAGGTAAGATCACCGACGTCAATGAAGCCACCGTGAAAGTGACGGGGGTTCCACGGGATAAGCTCATCGGAACGGACTTCTCGGATTACTTTACGGAACAGGATAAAGCACGGGAAGGTTACCAGAAGGTCTTCGAGAATGGCTTTGTCACCGATTACCCCCTCACCATACGGAATAGGGACGGGAATCTGGTAGACGTGCTCTACAATGCCTCGGTTTACAAGGATATTCGCGACTGTTTAGAACCTGAGCAAGTTAAGGACGTCGCAGAAGACATTAAAAGGATCAATTCTTCTGGCCTTTTCCATGCAATATCCGCCCAGGCTGAAGTCGATCCTCAAATCTGGCGTAAAGTGGTGACTAATGGTGAGTGATCAGGATTTACTTAAGTGCTCGACTAAGCATTCTGACCCGGCAATCTTTTCTGAGACCTACAGCCTGGTGCTTTTAGAAAAGGTAAAGTCCGAAAGGGTTAATCAAGCTCTCACTCAATGGATTGAAGAGATCAGGGATTGGACAAGTGATCAGGCCTGTTTTGTTGGACATATTAAAGTTTTTGTTGAGGGTCAGGAAAATTTATGGTTATCGTCTACCGGCAGAAGCATTAGTAGTCAACAATCCCAGGGGTGGAGTGAATGGTTTTTAGATAGAGCCACCCTCTGCGTGACAGTGATTGTTTTTGGAACGACCAAGGAAGCCTTGAAGGAAACAGCTGAAGAAAGTCTTAAGACCTGTTTTAATACATCCTTGCCAAATATGATAAATGGTTTTTAGCGAAAGGGTCTAAGGTATTAGTATGCCTTAGACCCTTCATAGCGAATGAAAAGCATGAAAAGATCGAGGCGAAATATATTACCCTTAAAACGCACTTATGGTATAATAAAAAAGCTTGAACATATATAAGGCGGTGAACTTATGAATGAAAATCAGGTGGGTGTAATACTTGAAGAAGTTCGGGACGTTCAAAACCCTGGCTGAGGGACAGCGGATTATTGAAAATAGGTTGGGAAAAGTAGAAGAAGGACAGAAAGTATTAGAAGAAGGACAAAAGGTACTAGAAAATGGACAGAAGGTACTAGAAAATGGGCAGAAATCATTAGAATCTGATATGAAGAAAGTAAAATCAGATTTACAAATAATTAAGTCATTCGTTATTGCTGCAGATAATAGTTTTAACGACTATGAGAGCAGAATTAAGGCTTTAGAGAAAAAAACTGTAAATCTATAAATATAAGACAAAGCACTCGCGCAATTCGCAGGTGCTTTTTAGTTGCCTCGCAGTGTTTTCGATTTCTTTGCCTACATTGTCAATTTGATTCGCAATTCTTAGGAAGGGAATCAAAAATCCATTGTGTCATTCCGGAAATTCTGAGTCTTCTCGCTGCACGATGATAAATAAACTAGGAGGAAAGTTATGAATAAAAAACGCTGGGTTTCTATAGCTGTTATCATTGTATTGTTGGTAGTGTATATCCGTACAGATGTTGTTTCTACAGGGGCAAAAACTGGAACAACGACAGAAAAATTAGGAGATCCCCTATCGCTGTTATCTTCAAAATCACCATTTAGTACTGAGACTTATCAAGAAGGACTAGGCCAAACCATTGCTATTCTTAACGTAGACGGGACAATTGAAGACTCGGGCAATGCATTGTCAGCCGGTGCCAATACCTTTGATCATCAGGTGTTTTTACAGGAAGTCGAAAACGCCTTTAAAAATTCGGAAATAAAAGCAATCATTCTGGCAGTGGATTCACCTGGCGGTGGCGTGTATGAGAGTGATCAAATTTATCAGAAACTAAAGAGCTTAAAAGACATATACCAAAAACCTTTGGTTGTATCTATGGGTTCAATGGCAGCTTCAGGAGGGTACTATATTTCTATGCCGGCGGATAAGATTCTTGCAAATCGCTTTACGATGACCGGATCAATCGGCGTCATTATGTCTACATATAATTACAGCCAGCTGGCAGATAAATGGGGTATTGAGGAACTGGTTTTCAAAAGTGGTAAAAATAAAGACATCTTGAATCCGATGCGTGATACGACGCAGGAAGAAATGCAGATCATGCAGGGGATCATTGATGAGTATTATGGTTATTTTGTAGATGTCGTGGCCAAAGGAAGGAAAATGGACCGACAGGCAGTCATCAGTATTGCTGATGGAAGGGTTTATACAGCGTCGCAGGCCAAGTCACTGGGCTTAATAGACCAAATAGGCGATTTGGACGGAGCTATTACCGAAGCTGCAAAAATGATTAACGAAACGAACCCGAAAGTTATTAAATATAAAAAAGACGATCTATTCAATTTGAATACACTCTTGTCCCTTCCGTCGTCGCGACTTGACTTTTCGGGGATCAAAGAGGATTTGCAGAACAGTGCGGTACCTACAGCTATGTACCTATACCGCTAAAGGATGGTGATTAATCAATGGATATCATTAATGAGCACAGCGGCAATCAGTTAGTGGAAAGTGGAAACGTTATAACTCTGAGAGTCGTGGGATTTTGGACCAGATTTTTTGCCTTTATCATTGATCTGTTGGTCATTGCTATGAGCAGTCAGATATTTTTCCGCCTTGTATGGCCGTCAGGTCTGGAAACAACAACAGTCAAATCATTTATTCTCATGAATTCACTCTTCCCCGGTATCTGGGGAAGCCTATATTTTGTTTTGATGACTATGTATTTTGGACAAACGCTGGGAAAAATGATCATTGGAATTAAAGTCGTAAGGAAGGATGGACATCCTCTCAGCTGGCTTACAGTTATCATGCGGGAAGTTGCCGGAAGAATACTGGCACAGTTGCTTGGTACCTACCTGGGTTATCTGGTTTGTGCGTTTCATCCCCGGAAGCAGGGATTGTCTGATATCCTAGGCGATACCTATGTGGTTTATGCTGGTGCTAAAAAGTTGGGTAGATTGGTTCAGATCCCGGCTGACCAAGCAGCAGCTAAATAGTCGATTTGACTTGAGTTATGCCTCAATTGATTTTAATCAAGACCACCCACTTAGCGGGTGGTTTTAACAATACCCAATGTTTGAGAAATCCAGGGCACCAGTTATTTTAATTACTGACTGACGCCCTTTAGCATAGTTTTGAAATATTTGGTGATTGGTGAATCAAATTGACAGAAAAGATCACATAAGAAATACTGAGTGGTTATTATTATCTAATTCCATTGATTTATCACCATCTATCTGAATTACTACTGACTAGAACGTTGTCTCAGCGATGTAAGAAATATTCATAATAAGCACCTTGAAAAAATAGAACTATTTCACCGAAAACCCCTACACACAAAAACGAGAAATAGTAGGTAGCCTTTGTCACATCTTTGCCAAATAGCTCTTTAAAAGCTTGAATAAACAATTGTTCGAATTTGAATAAATTTAAGATCCAACCAATAATAAGAAAAGTAATAATTGCCATGTTAGCTGACCTACCTCATATTAGATTTCACATTCATAAAATACTAGTTGTCATATATACTTGATTCAATCATGTAACACAGTATTAATTTGATAAAACCCAACACTACAATTGTATTCTTAATAGGCTCTTAGAGGGGAGAGGTGGATTATATGCAAATAGAGGAAATTATATCCCGAGAAAAAGAGGCTCTCAAAATTCATGAATACGCATTTATCAAGGCTGAGGAAGTTATGTTTTCACAGGAAGTAAGAGGATTATGCGAAAAAAACTCATGTAGAATGTATGGTACTTCATGGGCCTGTCCACCGGCAACCGGCAGTGTCGAAGACTGCAAAAAGCAATGTCAAGAATATGGGCATGCTCTAATTTTTACAACAGTGACTCAGCTAAAGAAGAAGTATGACATGGCTGGTTGGCGAGAAGCAAGAATTGCACACGAGGCAGTTACTGAAAAAGTGGCGGAGATTTTTCGTAAGGAATTTAGCAATCCAATAATTCTTTCAACAGAAGGTTGTACTATCTGTCCAAAATGTACTTATCCGGAGAATCCCTGCCGCTTTCCTAAGCGTATGTTCCCGGCAACAGAGAGCTATGGCATCCTGGTAATGCAACTGGCCCCCTCAGTAGGTATTCGTTACAACAATGGACCCGACAAAGTAACTTATTTTAGTATGGTATTTTTTTCTGAATAGGTGCCTTACAAGAAGTGTGTAAAGAGCTATTAATCCCTAAAAGCAACATTATTTATGTACTATAACCTATTATCTTCCGGCTATTCTTATTTCGTTGCAGTGTATTAGAAAACCACCGAGTATTTAAAGTAGGAAAAGAACCTGAAACCCATCGTCAGCGAAACGCTGTCCGCAAAAGAGCTATTGGAGCTGCTTGTAACACTCTATAAATCCAAACAATATGATGATGCATAGAAACATTAAGCATTTAAGAGGATGTTTATGCAGATGAATATGGAATCAAGTTTCCTTAATGGTTTAACAGGCAAAGTAATTGCCCCGTATAGTAAGGAATATGGAGAAGCACGGCAGGAGTGGAACCGGGCAATTCAAAAATTCCCTTTGGTTATTGTCTATTGTTATGAGACTGAGGATGTCTGCAATGCAATTGCCTGGGCTAGGTGTTATCACGTCGGCATTCGAATCAGATCAGGCAGACATCATTATGAAGGATACTCGACAGGAAATCTTGTCCTGGTGATAGATGTCAGTCCGATGAAGGGTATCAAGCTTGATAAAGCTAACCATACTTTATGTATTCAAAGCGGAGCTGCCAATCAAGAGGTGTATAATTATGCGGGAGCAGAAGGATATCCATTTCCCGGCGGAACCTGTCCTACAGTGGGAGTTGTCGGATACACTCTGGGCGGAGGATGGGGATATTCCAGCAGATTCCTGGGGCTTGGCTGCGACAGCTTAATAGAACTGGAAATAGTAAACTACCAGGGAAAAGTTCTCAGGGTCAATGAGAGGGAGCATGCCGATCTGTTTTGGGCCTGCAAGGGTGCGGGCGGAGGGAACTTTGGTGTGGTGACGGCCATGACCTTTCAATTGCCGCCAAAAATTGCCGGGGTTACCCTGGTTGAGCTGGAGTATCTCAAGACCTCTCCGGACACAATGGTCAGTTTTCTCGATACTTGGCAAAAGTGGCTGTCGGATTTGGACGACAGAATGACGCTAAACGCCAGTATCTATAACTCGGCGGATGCAGGTCTGGGTATTTACGGAAGAGGGCTGTTTTACGGATCCCCGGATGAGGCAGCGGAAATTCTCCAGCCATTTGAGCGGATCGAAGGAGCCATTATAAACTTAGAAGCAATGACCTTTCTTGAAGCAATGCAAAAAATTCAGGAAGGGTATCCGGAGTCGGAAAAATTTAAATCCACCGGCAGATTTACAGACAGACAATACAACCTGGCAGAACTCAGAAAAATTGTGGAGTTGATAGGTCAAAGGCCGGAAGGGTCAGTTTATGCTGCCGTGAGTGTCTATGCCCTAGGCGGAAAAGTGCGGGCGGTTGCTAAAAGGGAGACAGCTTTTTATTACAGGGATGCGACATATATTTTGGGTATTCAATCCGTCTGGGAAAAAAGTAAGTATGCAGCCGCTAATATAAGTTGGGTACAGAAGAGATTCAAGTATTTAAAAGCCATTACGAAGGGATCCTATATTAATTTTCCCTATAGTTGTTTGAAAAACTACGAAAAGGAATATTATGGAGAGAACGCTCGCAAACTCAGACAAATAAATAAAAAATATGACCCCAGGAATGTCTTCAATTTCCCACAGGCCATAAAAAAATGAATAAGTATTCTGCTAAAGTCCGATTATAGTCGGGCTTTTTTCTTTTCCGCATATAGATTGAGACATCCTCCATTTTATTGTCCTGAAGGCCTTTGAGATTCCAGGGGGATGATCCCGAAAGGACTGAATTTGCTGTTTGGAATAATTGACCATCATATGTCAAAGAATAACTATGAGTTCACTTTTATTAGGAATAACCCAAGAATGAAGGAGGGTTAAGATTGTCAGAATCCGAGAGTTATTATCAGTTGGCCCGTCGCCGAGGAGTAACGCGGAGGGACTTTCTCAAATTCTGCGCCTTAACGGGTGCTATGCTGGGACTTGATGCCGCCGAGTTCCCTAAGATTGTCCAGGCCCTTGAAACCAAACCGCGTTTACCTGTGATTTACCTTAATTTACAGGAATGCACGTGTTGCACGGAATCCTTGTTGCGCTCTGCACATCCTCTTATTGCAGACCTGATTTTTAATATGATTTCGTTGGACTACATGGAACCGTTACAAGCAGCTGCTGGAAAACAAGCGGAAGAGGTCCGCTTAAAGACGATGAAGGATTATCCTGGAGCGTACTTATTAATAGTAGAGGGAAGCGCAACCCTAGGTGATGGTGGAGTTTATTGTACTATTGGCGGTAAGTCATCGACAGAGCTTTTAAAAGAGGTCGCGAATGGTGCCGCTGCAGTCATTGCCTATGGATCATGTGCCACAAATGCTTGTGTACAAGGGGCTTATCCTAATCCCACCCAAGCTGTTCCGATTCGGAACGTTGTCAAAAACAAGCCGGTTATTGATGTGCCGGGGTGTCCTCCCATTGCTGAAGTAATTACAGGGACGATTGTTCACTATCTTACCTATGGGAAAATACCGGAGCTGACAAACCTGGGGAGGCCGAAGGCATTCTATCAACATCGTGTTCATGATAATTGTGTACGACGGGCGTTCTTTGATGCCGGTCAGTTTGTGGAGACCTTCGATGACGCCGGAGCAAAACAAGGATGGTGTCTGTATAAGGTTGGATGTAAAGGTCCAACGACCTATAATGCTTGTGCTATTACAGAATGGAATGACGGGGTGAGTTACCCCATTAAATCAGGTCATCCTTGTATCGGCTGTTCGGAAAACAATTATTTCGATAATACTCCCTTCTATACACGCTTAGCAATGATCCCCAACAATGCCATCGGCAAAGATGCAGATACCATAGGAGCAGGGCTTCTGGGACTAACAGGAATCGCAGTCGCAGCCCACGCGGGAATGACGGCCGTTGTGAAAAACCGTGAAAAGAACGGAAAGGAATCAAACCATGACAAGAATCGTAATTGACCCTATTACCCGAATCGAAGGACATTTGCGTATTGAGGCAGTAGTCGAGGGAAATCGCATAATTGATGCGATTAGTACCGGGACTGTATTTAGAGGAATTGAAAAAATAGTTGAAAACAGGGATCCTCGAGATGTATGGGCGTTTGTACAAAGGATCTGTGGTGTATGTACGCATATTCATGCTTTAGCATCGATTCGTGCGGTTGAAGACGCGTTGGATATTCGTATCCCTAAAAATGCTAATCATATTCGCAATATCATGACCGCAACCCAATTTGTTCAAGATCACGTGATTCATTTTTATCATTTGCATGGTTTTGACTGGATTGATGTTCTAAGTGCCCTTAAGGCCGACCCGGTGCAAACAAGTGCGCTGGCTCGATCCATTTCTAATTGGCCTAACTCCTCGGATGGATATTTCCGAGATGTGCAAACTAAAGTAAAAACCTTAGTAGAAAGCGGTCAACTTGGGATTTTTGCCAATGCCTATTGGGGACATCCTGCCTATCGCTTACCTCCGGAGGCTAATTTGATGGGGGTTGCTCATTATATCGAAGCTTTAACCTGGCAGAAAGAAGTGGCCAAGATTCATACTATCTTCGGTGGGAAAAATCCTCATCCCAACTATTTAGTAGGGGGGATGGCCAGTACCCTAAACATGGATGACAATAGTGTGATTAATATGGAACGCTTGAATTTGGTGAAGACCAAGATCGATGAGGCTCAAGTCTTTGTGGATCAGGTGCTTATTCCGGATATTTTTGCCATTGCTAGTTTTTACAAGCAGGATCTTTATGGTGGGGGAGGCGGAAATTACCTGGCCTATGGAGGAATACCAACCAGTGATATACGTGAACCGGAAAGCTTCTTATTTCCCAGTGGAGTTGTATTAAACCGAGACCTCAGCAAGGTGTACGACATCGACCTCAAAGATCCCAAGCAAATCCAAGAATTTGTCTCTCATTCTTGGTATCGTTATGACGATCCTAAAGCGGGATTACATCCCTGGCAGGGAAAGACGGAAGCCTCTTATGATGGACCGAGGCCACCTTATAATAATGTCGATGAGAAAAAAGGGTACAGTTGGATAAAGGAACCACGTTGGCAAGGGCAGGCAATGGAAGTTGGTCCTTTAGCACGATTCGTAATTGCCTATGCCAGAGGAAACAAAGAGATTAAAGGGCTGGTAGATGAGGCCCTTCATCGTTTGGATCTTCCGGTGACAGCGCTGTTCTCAACCTTAGGGCGAACTCTAGCCCGGGCTTTAGAATCAAAATACTTAGTAAATCAATTAGCGGGTTTTTATTCGAATTTAGTGGCTAACATTAAAGCGGGGGACAGTCAGACCTTTAACGGAGAAAAATGGGAACCGGAGAAATGGCCTGCTCAAGCCCAGGGCGTTGGATTTGCAGAGGCACCCAGGGGAGCATTAGGACATTGGGTCAAGATTAACAATGGCAAGGTCAGTGCCTATCAAGCTGTGGTTCCAACGACTTGGAATGCATCCCCACGAGATGACTCCGGTCAGAAAGGCCCTTACGAATCCTCTTTACTGGACACTCCCATAGTGAACGAAGACCAGCCGTTGGAACTGCTCCGCACCATTCATTCTTTTGATCCCTGTTTAGCGTGTGCTACACATTTATTGACACCTGAAGGAGAGGAAATTCTCAAGGTCAGGGTACTTTAAGAAAGGAGGAATCTGAAGATGGGTATGCTTAGACGTCAAGTATATGTCTGGCAATTCCCAATCCGTTTTTTTCATTGGGTTAACGCTGTGGCTATCACAGTCTTATTTCTGACTGGAATGTATATCGGACACCCTATTTTTGTGTCACCGGGCGAGGCGGTTCAGAATTTTTTTGTAGGAGATGTACGTTACTGGCATGGTATATTCGCCTATGTTTTCACCGCAAATATCTTATTTCGGCTGTATTGGTATTGGGCAGGAAATGAGTACTCAAAATTCATATTTTGGAAGAAGGATTTCTGGCAGGATGTTGTGGCGACCTTTAAGTACTATACATTTATGGCGTCAGAACATACAGTCAAAGTGGGTCATAATGCTCTGGCTCAACTTATGTATCTCATCTTCATTTGGATTTCCAGTCTTTTTATGATCCTCACGGGCTTTGCTATGCGCGGAGGCAGTAACCCGAATGGAATCGTGCAAACCCTGTTCGGCTGGGTTGTTGTTAATTTTCGAGGCGAGTATCAGGTTCGTAATCTGCACCACCTTGTCGCCTGGGGATATGCTGTTTTCTTATTGAGCCACCTTTATATGGTCATCCGCCAAGATCTCTTAGATGATGACGGTACGATATCGGCAATGGTTAGCGGTTACAAATTTATGATATGCACTGATGCTCTGGAAGAAGAGACACAAGAGAGGCTTCGGAAAAAGTAATTGCTTTATTGATTAACCTCAGTTAATTCATCCGTTACAGTTTTAGATACTGCTATTAAGGCGTTTATTTCCTAGTACCTCGCTTGTTAAACTTGCTGAATTCTATAAAACCAGCATCGACTATCTGGTAGAAACAGAGCGTATCTCTTCCGCAAGGAAAGGATACGCTCTTGTCTGTTACGGTTATCCAATACTAATTTCACCTAGCCAGGAATCAGCCTTGGCCCACCTCATACACCCGGTCACAGATCCGTCCAAGCAGGCTTTTTTCATGACTGACGACAATCAAGCCGAGTTTTCTGCTTTGACAGATGTTAAGCAGGCTGTGCCATATTTTGGCCTGGGTAATGGCATCCAGCATGGTGGTCATCTCATCGGCAATGATATAGTTTGTCTGGGGATGCAGGGCGCGCACAATGCAAAAACGCTGCAATTCACCGCCGGAAAGTTCAATGGGCCAGCGCTTCAGCCATTCCTCCCGAATCTCAAAAGCCTCCAGAATATCCGGCGTAGGCCTATAGGCTTCCGTCAGCACCTCCCCCATTCGCCATTTGGGGTCAATGGCCTTTTCCGCCATGTGCCCCCATCCAAGGAGACCCGTCCTTCCCGGGGCAAAAGGTATCCGGCTAAACCCCGGGCCAGGGTGGTTTTGCCGCAGCGGCTAAAATATTTACAATACATATAATGTAGGCTAATATACGTCGAATAAATATCAGTCCTTCCCATTGTCCCTAATGCAATTGAGTTGTGCCAGCCGCATTGCCTATGATACAAGTATTATTGAATCACTGAAAAAAAGCTCTGACGGAGAGAGTGCCAACAAGGAACAGCTTCTGAAAATTGAAGGAATTATGTCGGGTTACATCTGGTCTTATCGAAGTACGGCGATGCTCATCGACGCCCATTTGATCGATAAGCGCGGCAATACCTATTCCACCTCCTATTCCATGTCCTCCAATCAGGAGGCTGACTTAGCAGCCTTTGACAAAGCTCTGGAAAATGGACAGGGTAGTGAAATTTTTCCTATCAAGTCTTATTTTACTGCCACAGGGGGAAATAATTATTATTTCCAGGTAGCCAGAAAAGTTGAAGACTATATTTCCAAACAAGACTATGGGGTGCTCTTGTTAAACGTCAATGAAAAACTACTGGGTGATAATTATATTCGCTTGACCAATGAAGAAAAAGATTTCTTTATTGTTGACCAGGATGGGCTGATCATTTCTCACCAGGATAAAGATAAAATCACTGAAAAGCTGAATAGCTTTGTGGAAGCCAATAGCAAAAACAAGCTGAATAACTATTATTTGCAAGATGATAAGCTCTTTATTTCTCAACCGATCAGCGGTTGCGGCTGGTACCTTGTGGAGTCGGTTTCTTTAGCAAGTGCCTTGCTGCCTCTCAAAAATATTGAGCTGTTTTTAATTGCCTTTGGGATTTTATGCACTTTACTGACGGGTGTGGTACTAGGCGTTGTCGCAAGAAAGATTGCGGAACCCTTAAGTTTACTCAGAAACAAAATGACTGAATTCAACGATGGTAATCTTTCCATTCAAATTCAGGATAGTACTTATAAGGAGTTTTCGGAAATCTCCATTTCCTTTAATGAACTGATTCAGCGGGTGAATTTTTTGCTTAAAGAAAATATCAACAATGAACGACAAAAACGTTTGCTGGAGCTTGATTTTTTGCGAGCTCAAATCAACCCCCATTTTATTTATAACACCTTAAGCTCTATTCGCTTTTATGTGGAAATGGGGAAAAACAAAGAAGCTGAGGAGATGCTTTATCATTTTTCTAAGCTGTTGCGCAGGGTACTGTCCCGCGGGGATGAATTTGTCCTGTTAAGGGATGAGGTTAAGCACCTGGAGGACTATGTAGTTCTGCAAAAGATGAGATATGCCAACGCCTTTCTCGTAGAATTTTTACTGGCTGAAAACACCTTAAATGCTCAGATCCCATCCTTTATCCTGCAGCCAATTATTGAAAATGCTATTTTTTACGGCTTGCAGGTCAATCGATTGATTGTGATTAAGGTGGAAGCTGAATTAGCAGATGATGATTTATATATCAAGATTTCCGACAACGGAATCGGCATGAGCCAGGAGAAAATTACCGAGATCTTTAATAAAGAGGTTCAAATGAGCAGAGTAGGAATTTTAAATGTGCATGAACGAATTAGAATTCTTTACGGAGGCGCCTACGGTCTGACCATTGAACAGAATGAACCGGAAGGAACTAAAGTGATTCTTAAATTACACTATGCTTAGGAGGAACTATGTTAAGAATTGTCATTGCAGATGATGAACTGCCCATTCGGGAGTGGCTGAACTATTGTCTGAAAGATAAGCCAAAGCTCAGCCTCTGCGCCTGGAATGTACTGTCCGAATATCTTAAAACAAGTGTATCCAAGGAGAATCCTGCGGATAAGCAGGCAGCAGGCAAAGCCTGCTGCTCGTCCATGCAGCCTGGCTGTGTGATTGCCGTTCAGACCTTTGGGGAATTTCTCAACTTTAATCCTCACTTGCATATTATAGCAACAGACGG
>Ga0209639_1001049_pt1 | contig 31368 bp, 25 predicted proteins | sample EPASupsiteHSE605_FD_187268 | JGI IMG/M metagenome (GOLD analysis project Ga0209639, IMG submission 187268) | Bioremediated contaminated groundwater from EPA Superfund site, New Mexico - Sample HSE6-05 (SPAdes) (version 2) | ecosystem: Environmental > Aquatic > Deep subsurface > Groundwater >... | reverse complement strand
CCATCAGGGATGGTGTAGGTCATAACCACATTTTCAGCAGCATCCGGCCCGTTATTACCAACCTTCAGGGTGTACACCACAGTATCACCCACCACCGGGTTGGCTTTACTGGGAGTTATGGTCAAGTAGACACTGGATCTGGGATTAATAACCACATTTCCATTAAGGGTTTCTGAGTCAGTGGTGGCCGATAGCTGTGCAGTGCCCGCCAGTTCATCAGCGGTTAACGTGGCGGTGGCAATTCCACCATCAGTAGATTTGTCAATACTTTTACTACCAACGGATCCAAGGTCAGTCTGGAAGTTCACCGGAGTAAAGTCGGGTATGTGCCTGGCTAAGGGTGTTGGTAATGGTGTGGAACTGGTTCCATCAGTGGAGTAGTTGTTGAAGCTTACGGTTAACTGGCTGGTTTCCCCATTGTTAATGGTAGTTGGATCGATAGCCAGGGTCATGAAGAGCCAGGGAGTATAGTCCACAGTTGAGGGTCCGGAGATTAGATCTGCAAAAACCGGATTGTTTAAACCCCACCAGTTATACTCTGCATTGGCTGTCCCACTCCCTGCACTGTAGATGGCGTTACCAGAGTTTTCTGCGGTGTTACCCACGATACGGTTGAAATTCACCGTGTTTGTAGAGTAATCAGGCCACCAGTAGAAAGCACCACCATCCTGAAATGCGTGGTTACCGGTGATATGGCAGCCAGTCGCTGTCAGGGTTCCTTCAAGGTTGTAGATTGCACCACCGTAGGTGGCGTTGTTGCCGGTGAAGTTAGAATCACCAATAACACAGGTACCCCAGTTGAGGATTGCCCCTCCATTTCCAGCAGCAGTGTTCCCATTGAATACGCTGCCAAGGACTTTTAAATCCCCGTTGTCGTTGTAGATTGCACCAGCATCCCCATTGGCAGAATTAGCTTCAAAGGTACTGCTGGTTATAGTCAAACCACCCATGAAGTTGTATATTGCTGCACCATTATACTCGGCAGTGTTTCCGGTGAAGGTACTGCCGGTTACCGTTAACTCGGCAAAGTATTTTACAATTGCACCGCCTAAGTTGTTGGTGAAAGCAGTATCTGTTATATCAATGTCCCCATAGGTGAAGATAGCAGCACTATCAGAAGCGGTTGCATCGTTGTTTTTGAAATTACTGCCAGTAATGGTCATGGTGCCTATGTTGAAGATAGCTGCTCCTCCATCATAAATCCCGGCTGCAATGTTGCCGTTGAAAGTGCTATCGGTAATGGTTGCATCACCATTATTGAAGATTGCACCACCAATATCACGTGCCTTGTTTTTCTTAAAGAGGGAGTCGGTTACCGTTAGTTCACCGTTTTCATGGTAGATTGCACCACCATCATCTCGTGCTTTGTTTTTCTTAAAGGTGGAGCCAGTTATGGTCAGGTCACCTTTTTTGTTGTAGATTGCACCACCATCTTTTCGGGCATGGTTTTTCTTGAAGATGGAATCGGTTACTGTCACATCACCATTTTTACTGTATATTGCACCACCATGGCGGTCAGCATAGTTACCTTCAAATAAACAGTTGGTAACTGTTAGATCACCACCGTTGTTGTAGATTGCACCACCATCGTAGCCATTATCCACGTAATTGTCAATGAAACTACAATCAGTAACGGTAACTGTTGATCCTTCTGACCAGATAGCGGCACCATCATCCCAGTCAATGTAGGCATTCTTTACAGTTAATCTGGAGAATAATACAGTGAGTCCGGGGTCGTTGACATCAAATATCCATTCAGCGCCCTCGGCGTCGATTATGGTACCAGCCTGGGTTTGGCCAATAATTGACATACTTTTGGTAATTTCTATTAACTGGTTTCCAGTTCCAGTGTAAAGTCCGTCAGCAATGTTCACTACTCCGTTGTCGGTTACGGTTCCAGTGGCGTTAGTAATGGTAAGTTTAGGCCCGCTTCCAGTTACCGGATCGAAGGTGGCACTTTGACCATCGTAATCATCACTCCCAGTATCGTTATTCACATATATAATTCCAGGATCGGCAGAAACCGTGTTTACACAGAGAATTAGGGAAAAAATTAGAACTAGTGAAGAAAGGAGAATTTTAGACTTGTTTGTCATTTTTCGCATTGATTTTCACCTCCTTTATGCCTGATAAATTAATAATATACAAATTAAATATTGTTAGTACTTAACAAAATATTTTACTATAAAGAGAAAATGATGATGTATTGCATTTTTCACTCCCTTAATAATTTTTGGTGAAAAATATCACAATAACTATGTCTAGTATTTATTTCCATGTGAACATAACACATAACAGGAATGTATTTTTGAGGGGAGTAAAAAAAAAGAGGAGGGTTATTTTGAAAAAAATTACAATATTTAGTGTAGTTTTCCTGTTACTGGCAGTGGTGGTTATTTCAGGTTGCACCACCCAGTCCACAGGGAACAACACCACAAACAGTAATAAAACCTTTGCCAAAGAGGGAATATCATTCCAGTATCCTGGAAACTGGAGTGAAAAAGCCATACCTGCCAATGATGCCAACCTGACCACACAGTCGGGTTTTAAAATGATAACCATTTTACTGGAAGGTAATGATATGAAGGATTACACAGTGTACATGGGTATCGGAAAAAGCAACATGACTGCTGGAAACCTAACCGAAGCAGCAAACCGTTTATTCAAGTACTATATCACCGCTGAAGCTGGGGACTATCTAAACACCACTAACATTACCCTTAAGAATGGTTACAGTGGCTATGAATACACCTATGGTGGTACCGGGGCATCTTCTGGTAAAGCATTAGATTGTAAAACCTACATATTCACTAAAGACAATAAAACAGCCTATTATATACAGTTTGCCACACCAAGGGGTGGATTTGAACCATATAAAACCACATTTGGGAATATCTTAAATAGTGTAACCCTAAGCTAGAAGGATAATCTGGAAGAACTTTTTTTTAATATTTTTTTTTCAGTTGCGGTGGAGGCTGGCTTATTATCAAAGAATTTAAAGTTTTCTTCACACCGGTGATGTATCACAATTTGGTCTTTATTTTGTAAAAACAGGCATCTTTCAATCAGAACTTGTGTAGAACTTTCAACCAGGCATATGATGAAACGATCAAGAGCTGATTATTGATATAAATCTGAAATAACAGCTATAATAACAGAAAAAGCATTCAATAGGGTTGAAAGTATTATTGCCAGTATTAAAGAATATTTAACTGATTTTAAAGATTGTAATTAATTTAACTTCAGTGGAAAAAAAATACTTTCATGATTTTGAAAAAATACTTTCAGTTGAAAAAAATAATTAAAAGGAATGTTCCAACAGTTTCGGTGTGAAACTGTTGAATCTTGGGTTTAATTCTAATCTTGTACTTTTAACTACCGGCTATGACTGTTGCAGAGCTGTCGTGAGGAGTAGGTTGACCTACCCATGCTTGACCAGAGTAGTCAGCATCAACCCAGCTGTTACCATTCCAGACCTCTACAGATCTGTGGTTGGATACGTAGCTGTTTGCGTACTGAACGATTCTTGCTCTTTGACCGGATGAAGTTAATTGACTGTACATGGCGTTACTGACATCCCAGCAATCACCACTGTAACCACTGCTACTGTAGGTTCGTACCGCAGTTGCGTAGGTTTTCTTGGAGGATGTTGAAGTTTTTGAGCTGGTTGTACTTACATCACTGGTATCTTCACCAGATGCAGCCTGAACTTCAGCTACTTGTTTATCCCAGGTTTCCATAGCTTTTTTAGTGTCGTTACCCACAACACCGTCAACTATTAAACCAGATTCAGTCTGGAAATCCCTAACAGCTTTATCAGTGCTGGCACCGAATTCACCATCAATATTTCCAGAGTAATATCCGTAATCAGTTAACCACTGCTGGATTTCTTTGACCTGGTCACCAGAGGCGCCAAGTTTCATTTCCTGTGGTTGGTTAGTGGAATTATTATTTCCAAGAACTTTAGTAGTGTTCTCTCCGAATGGTTTATTGTTCTGAAGCACATTTTCGGTTGCTTTTACATCAGCACCAGTTACTCCGATTTCTAAACCATCGTAATTAATTCCCTTATGTAAATTTGAATTTTGGCCATCTACAGCTCCCACAATAGGGACTACTGCGATAACCATGCTTATCATACATAGGATAGCATAGCTAGAATATCTCTTAATTATATCGCCTCCGCGCCCGAAAAAATTAGAATTTTAATGGACTTTCTTTGACTTACATTAACTGGAAACAACATCTCTTATAAAGGTATGGAATTTCCAGCCAAAAAAGGGAACGTAAAGGTTCTTTTTTTAAATTTAAGACCCAATTTACAGGTATTTAATCAACTGTATAAGGATAAGCTGCTTCCGTTGCTATTTTTACCATATGAACTCATTTAATACTCCATTTCCCCTAAATAGGCATATTCGATTCATACATATCAGTGCAAGACCTTCCCTTACACAACCTAAAAAGGAATGAATGGGGTGTTTTACCTATAAATAACTTTAAATCAACTATTTTAAACAAAATAAGTGATTATAATACTTAGTGCAATTTAAGAGATTATAAGGTCTTCCTTCAAAAAAGATGTTAAATAGATTTTTACGTGTTAAATAGATTTTTTTTAATGAATTTGAGCAAATTTTTCATCATATATTTTTTTCCGTAATTTCAGAATTATAAATGAATAATTTTTATATAATATTATTACTGTGTGTTTAAAGTAATTTTTATATCAAGGAGGGAGTTTATTGATGTTGGTGATAAATTCCCGAATACAGTGAAATTTGAAAAAATATGTACAATTATCAACATAATATACTAAGAAATATCCTCTAATTGATCATTACTACCATCTTCAATTTTTATTATATTGGTAGGGAGTATCCAATGGAGGACCTGTAAAAGTAATGGGGGAATTATTTTATGGTAGAAAAAAAAGGGATAGAAACCATGTTTAATGACATGATCCAGACTATTAAGGAGAGGCAGGTAGATCTGGACAATGCCATTGCCGAGTACACCGGGGGACCGGCTAAACCTGCTTCTGATATCATGGAAACTGATGATGAGATAGTGGTGATGACTGATCTACCTGGTTACCAGCGGGATGATATAAAGATCGATCTTACCGAGGACACCCTGGAGATCAAGGCTGAACACTCTGAAGAAACTGAAGAAGAAGGGGAAGAGAAGGGTGCAACCTTCCACCGGAAGGAAAGACGAGTGACTTCTGCTGCCCGGACACTGATACTCCCGGCCAGGGTTAAAATTAACGAGGTCACTGCCCACTTCAAAGACGGAGTACTTACCATTAATATGCCTAAACTGGAGAAAAAGCAAACCTATGCCGTTAAGGTGGAATAGGATCTAAATTATTCTTCTTTTTTTATTCTTCTTTTTTGAATTTTTCCCATTTCATTTAATGGTTTTTAGTCATTACCATGACTAAATTGCTAATGGTACCCACAACCTTCCTCTCCACCTGTATGGTCTTCTCCACTGCCACCTTCTCGTATTCAATAATGGATTCTTTCTTATTTTTAAGTCCGGCAAAGGATAAGAAAGCCATACCCATGCTGAGGATTGCCCCGAAGATAACCACCAGGTGTAGTCCACTGGTTAAATCTGCAGCGTCTGCCCCGTAGAGTGCACTGGCTTCTATGAGTTCTGGGGGGATGGTGCTGTGGAGCAGTAACCCTGCATAACAGACTGCGAATACCATTCCCAGGTTACGGGTGGTGGCCAGTATACCCGAGGCCATACCGGCCTTTTCAGATGGTAACTGGGACATAAGGGCCTTGTTGGTGGGTGACTGGAAGAGTGCCGCCCCCAGTCCCAGGAGGGCCAGGCGGATGAACACATCCCCCGCACCAGAATCCACGGTTAACTGGGTCATGGAAAGAAGTGCCACTGCAGATACGACTCCCCCCAGGAAGGCGGGGAATCTTGACCCGAATTTATCAGCCATCATGCCGCTTAGGGGTGATACGGTCATCATTATCACTGGCGAGGCAGTTAAAACCAGTCCGGTGGTGGCCTGGTCCAGGTGCAATACTTTCTGGAGGTAGAATGGTGCTGCAAAGAATATCATGTACATGCACAGATAGTTGAAGTGCAAACTAAGGCTGAAAGCACTGAATTTCCTGTTTTTAAATAGTTTAAGATTCAAAACCGGATTCTCAGTACGGAGCTCCTGGCAGATAAAGATTCCGAAGGTGATTAAAGCCATTACTCCAGTTAAGAGGGCGGTGGTGTAACTGGCCTCTTCTACCATGTTCAGGGTGTATACTGTTAAAAACAGGCACAGGAACTGGAGTACTGTTCCAGGTATATCCCATTTAACCCTGGTTTTCGGGCTGCGTTTAAGGATCATGTAACAGAAGATGAAATCCAGGATTCCCACCGGAAGGTTAACCAGGAAGATTGATCTCCATCCCATGAATCCGGAGATTATCCCTCCGATGGCAGGACCTAGTGCCAGTCCCGCGGCAATGGCCACTGCATATATCCCCAGGGCCCTGCCCAGGTACTGGGAGGGGAATGACTTTCTAACCAGGGCCATGGACACACTGATCATCATGGCGGCGGAGACACCCTGCAATCCCCGGAAAAGGATCAACCACTCTACAGATGGTGATAGACTGCACAGTAGTGATGTGGTTACAAATCCGGCAAGTCCAGCTAGGTACACCCTTTCCTGCCCGTAGAAATCCCCGAATCGGGAGAAAAATAGTACGAATCCCAGGAGAGTTATAAGATAACTAGTTAGAACCCACTGTGCAGTGGTTAAACCCACTCCGAAGTAGGTGGATATGGTGGGTAGGGATACGTTGATGATGCTGGCGTTGATGGGAACCATCATGGTTCCCAGAGATAGGGCTAGCAGGATCTGCCATTTCTTGTCAAAACCAGAAATATTACCATGACCTAGAAAGGGAATTTAAAGAATAATTTCTGGATAGTCCCTTATGTCCATTTAATATTTCTGTTTTAACAGTTAAAAATAACCTGTTAACATAATTTAAATATTGGGCTTGCGTTTTATTAGTATTAGAAATAAATTTTCTGGTTAATTTCAATTAAAAATACACCTTCATAACACACTATTAGTACACTATTAAGTAAGTTAATGATCACATATAAAGTTTTCTAACCAAGTTAAGGATCGCTGATAAAGGTTTTTAGCCAATTCTCTATATCACTGGTGATTAGATTATTTACACTAAAAGGAAAACACATTACATACTCCTGAAGGGATAAACTCTCTTTTCATTGTATTCCTTTTTTAACCATGCTTCCAGAATTGGTTCGGATATAAGGTAATGATTTTCTTCTAATTTCACGAGCCCGGTGTCCTGTAATTTGCTGAGGGGTTTACTCAGTGATCCGCTGGTCACCCCCAAATTTTGGGAGATAATTTTCCTCCTCATGGGACCTTCAAGGAGTTGGGTGATTATTTTTTGTTCCTGTAAGGTTATCCTGCTCCACTGGTTTATGAGATGAATTGCCAGGTAAGGGAGGGTTCTTTGAAACTCATCCCTAACCTTCTCCTGGTCCAGCTGTACATCCCTTTCCAGTAGCTTGGCAAAGGTGTTCACATAGAAGGGTATGCCCTTGGTGCATTGGTAGAATCTTTCAAATCCGGATTCATCAAAAATCAGGGATGGAGATTTATCTTTCAAGTAGTTTTTTACAGTAGATTTACTGAAGGGGTGTACTTCCACATTTAACATCCTCCCCCCAAATGCCCCATCTCTTCCAGCTATTTTACTGATAATTGAATCAGAGGAGGTTAGTGACCCTGAAAACACGTAGGTGACATTTTTCTGGCTCTGAATCACACTTCGGAGGTACCATAAAAAGGCTTCCAGCCGGTCTCCCAGATCTTTGAGCACCTGGAACTCATCTATAACCAGGATGGTGCCTTTTATCTGATCCTGGTGTTCCTGATATATCACCTGGGGTAAGTCCATCACAAAACTGGACAGTTTTTTATAATTATTCACAGATCTGGGGATAGGTACTGGTATTCCCCCGGCCTCCAGTATATCCCCTAAACTGAAATCTTTGGTCCTGAAATATTTACTTAACTTCTTGAAAGTGGAAAAAAACTTTTTTTCCTGGTACTCTTCCATGAAACTTTCATAGAGGTGTTCCATTATACCAGTTTCAGTCAGCTTCCCCATCTGATAACTGGATGTGGCAGATAGATCAATGTAACAGGTGAAGTAATCATCTTTCAATTCTTTAATTATTTTTTTCAACAGGACTGTCTTTCCAATCCCCCTTATACCGGTAACCATGATTGTGGGACTAGATCCACTAGCTGTAGATTCAAGTAAGGCTTTTAATACTACTATTTCCTGCTCCCGGTTGTAAAACTGTTCATCGGTTAGTTCAGCATCAGTTCCCCACGCCATATCTTCCATTTTTACCACCCTAATTTTTTGTAATGCATTTTGCAATACAAATACTTTGTATTGTATTTTACAATACATATTGTTAATTACAATATATATTATTGATATTCCCTTTTACAATATATAATGTTTATTACAATACAGTATAGTATGATAATTATGATTAATAATCAGATAAACTAATAAGATAATATGGAATCAAAAATATCACCATCAGGTGAATTGAAACTCCTGGGAAAGGGACATTTACTCCCCCACCTCCTGACCAGCATATCCCAGGCAAGTCAAAGTATATGGATAGTTGGTCCCTGGCTTGATGCTTATTTTGTTGGTAACGTCATTGATTCAATTAGTTATCCTGAAATAGAGGTTCGATTTATTGTCCGTATAGATGATGATGGTATTATTGATTCCAAGACCCTTTCTGCACTTAATTTAGCCCGCAAAAGCATACCCAATTACCGTGCCAGATCCCTCCAGAACCTTCACTCCAAGGTAATCCTCATTGACAAAGACCTATTCTATCTGGGGAGTACTAACTGGTACTGGTACAGTCTCCATAAATCACAGGAGATGACTGTATCTGGAAAAACAACACTGTTACCTGAATTATTCAATGAATTAGACGAATACTGGGATAAAGCCACCCCCTTAACTACTGGGGATGTGAAGGGGTACCATGACCTGGAGCCCATCCAAGTGGATGTTAATGTTTTTTTTAGATAGATACTAATGGTTTGTTTAGATAAATGGATGTTAATTTTTGTTTAAATATAACTGGTTTCTAAATAGAAGAGTTAAGCTTGATTGAATCCGAATAAATTCAAGGGGGGTGAGAAAGGGGTTTATTTGTATAATATTTTAACCGGCAAAGCATTTTTAAATGATAGTGGTTAACCCCTCGCTCAAGAGTATAGCTTTGTCAGAGATTATACTAAAAATAATATGTTTTCCGAACTATACCCCTAATTTACGAACTGTTTTTATCCAATACGAACTATTATGGTCATTTTTTAAAACTTTAATTTTGAATAGATAAGTTTATCCCTTTATAATTTTTTAATTAAATTTAGTATGATTGTATACTGTTTAATCAAACTATTAGTAGTTTATACATTATTTATCATAATAATTGGAAAATTATTTATCCAATTTTAGATATATAAAAACATACACTTATTCAATTATTCCCCGAGGATAAGGATAAAAATAGGTCCCGGAGGATTCCCTGAATAAGTTTAAAAAAAATGGGGGGATTATTTTATGAAGAAGTATTTGTTTGCAGCTGTTTTTTTGGTTTTGGTAGTTGTCAGTTTAACTGGTACAGTTTCAGCGGATGCAACTATTGACACCTATTACATCGATGAAAATGGGGATGAAATAACCACCGCACCGGTGGGAAGCAATGTAGAATATATGGCTGAAGTGCAAAACGATGAAACTGCCTTAGATGATGCCACCGTAGAGGTTGACGTGAACTCCAATGTGGGGATGGAAAACATTGAATACTTCACTTCCATGGATGGGGGAATAACTTGGCAGGATAATCCTTTAAATGTAAACAGAGTCGGGAACACTATAACTTGGGATATAGGTCCACTTAATGCCAATCAACTGGCAATGTTAAATATTCATGGTACCGTAACCCAACCTGGTGTTGAAGTATTAACTGCCACTTTAGAATACGTTTCTGGTCAGGAATTAATTGAACTAACATCTGTGGCCACCTTAACTGTAACTGCACCATCCAGTGCATCTAATGGAGCAACTTCAGCCCAGTCCACTGAAAAAACTGTGCCCATGCAAAAAACAGGAACACCCTTAGCATTCCTGGCACTGGCCATTGGCCTAATATCTGCAGGACTAGCGTATTCCCGAAAACAGTAAAAAAACCCCAATATTTTTATCTATTTCTTTTTTATTTTTTAAACCATCTATTTCATTATTAAAATAACTATTACCCTATTAAAATAACTATTTTCTTATTAAAATAACTATTACCCTATTAAAATAACTATTTTCTTATTAAAATAACTATTTTCTTATTAAAATAAATGTTTCCCAATTTAACCAACTATTTCCCTATTTTAAGGTGGATAAACTTGGTAATGAAGATACATCTGACAGATTTAAACTGAAAAAATAGGTTTTACGAACAATTATGAGATTTACAAATGCATTTATTAATTAAGGAAGAAAGGGAACTAATTCCCTTATAGTTTTTTGTGGGTGCCTATTAATCCACATGCGACCATTAAGATGGATTGCATAGATCAATATTGTTTTTTTCAACGGACAATGTCAAACTGCAATTCTAATTGTTATTGGAGACTAAAAATATTTATCATATTGTCCGATGATTAATCACTCCACATTTTTTCCCGATCCACAAACTATATTATTACATAAACCTTAATTATTATTAAAAAAGTGGAAATTTTTGTGTATTTAACCATCCTTAAGAAAAGATTATTTAAACTGGATACCAATATTTTAAACCCATTCTTTTAAGGTCAAATGGTAAGTATAAATCATGGTATGGTTAAATAAAATTCAAAGAAATAGAATTAGGAGTAATTAAGAAATTTATAAAGATTAACCAAATAAATGAGGGATCCAGTTATGAGCCAGTGGAAAGAAGTTAAAAGGGATGAAGAGGAAGTTGAAAAACCAACCTTCTGGGAACCAGCAGCCCAAGGAGAAACATTAGAGGGTAAATACATTGACCTGGAGGAAGATGTGGGCCAGTACAAGAGCAAACTTTACACCATCCGAACCAGTGAAGGAGAAGTCAAGGCCTGGGGCTCCACAGTCCTGGATGAGTTAATGAGAAAAGTGGACCTGGGAAATGAGGTACGTATAACCTATAACGGTAAACAACCCTCCAAGAGTGGTAGAAACCCCTGGAAGGATTTTAAAGTGGAATACCGGGAAAAAGTAGATTAAAAATAGTTTTTGTTAAGAAATTTATTTTTTTCCCCAATTATACATTAATTTTGAAATTGGTAATCTATATTTTATCAAATTATATTTTACCATCTTTATTAACCATTGAAAACCTTAAATGATTAACATGAACCCCAAAGTATTCACCATCGGCCACAGCAACCACCCCTTCAGCCGTTTCATGGAGTTAGTTCAGAAACAGGAGGTTCAGATGGTGGTGGATGTTCGCACCAGGCCCTACAGTAAATACACACCCTACTACAGTAAAAAACCATTGGAAGAAGGATTGAAGGAGTACCACTTGAAGTACGTTTATCTGGGAAAAAAGATGGGTGGAAAACCAGATGATCCCCGGTTCTACCATGAAGGGGAACTCCTCTACCACCTCCTGGAAGATGATGATAAGTACCAGGAAGGACTGGAAGAACTACTAAAGCTAGCAGGAGATAACCTGGTGGTTATCATGTGTAGTGAGGAGGATCCCTTCCACTGTCACCGCCATCACCTCATCAGCCAATCACTCTTAAAACATGGATTCAGTATCACCCATATAAGGGGTAATGGTGATCTGGAGAAGGTTAGAAGTGATTATCAGGCACGGTTATTTTAAAAAATGATTATCACTGCCTCTCTACGTAAATAATCTTTAATTTAATTATATAAAAAAAGAATATATAATGATTAAAATACATATTAACAAGATATAATCGGGATTTTAGGGAGTAGTGTTATGGATGCACTTAAAGAAGTGAGTAAGATTGTGAATATTCCCCCGGATGAACTTAATACACGGGGTATGCTGGCCTTTCTAGAAAAGGAAATCAGACTCTCTGAAATGGAAATTGCGGATCTGCGTGAGAAGTATGATGTGGCCACTAAAGATGATCTTTACAAACTTATAGCGTCCAAAGCAATCAACAGTCACCCTGCTTGGGAGGATTACATTAACTGGAAAAACAAGGATAAATACCGGGAAGAACTTGAAAAGAAAATAAAGTTAATCCGGTGATATCTTGCTTGATGTGTATCTGATCCTTAAGGAAATTGCTAATAAAGATTTTCAGGATATTGTAATCAACAACCGATTGTTAGGTGGTAAAACCACCCAACCTAACAAATAAGGTTGGATCTAAAGGATAACTCATTTTTAGATGTTTGGCTTTCTGCAGATGGTGATTATTCCTACCATTGAGAACATCGAGCACAGCGAGGATTAATACATCGCTGGGATAATGCACCAGATCATGAACATCTGGACACATTTCCCCAACATTTCCATGATGGTAATGATGAAACAGTGCGAAAAAGTATACTAGATTCATCCCCTGAAAAAGCTATCCGAACTGTTCTGGAATTTATCAGGGAAAACATTGATAGATACTAATTTTATAACAGCTAAATACTAGTTTTATTATATAAATGAATTGATTAAATGATAATTGGATAATTAACATTAAATCCAGAAAAATTCACTATTCAGCTAATAAAGATTTAAATGCTTAAGAACGTCCTTGAAACCCTGGAAAAAAATCGGATATTCCGCCGGAAAGTGGAGCACATTGAAACCCTTAATCCCCGGAAGGCCGAGTACGGTGTAGTGGAAGATCTCCCAGGATCCATCCGGAAATACCTGGCAGATAGCCATATACGACTTTACCAGCACCAGGTCCAGGCCACCCAGCTTATCCGGGAGGGGGAAAATGTCTTAATTACCACCCCCACAGCCTCGGGTAAGACCCTGGCCTTTAACCTGGCCATCATGGAAGCCCTTAGCAAGGATGAGGAAGCCACCGCCCTCTACATCTACCCGGCCAAGGCCCTGGCCAATGACCAGTTAAGTGTCCTGAAACACCTGGAAACCTCTTGTAATATTGATTTTAAACCTAACATCTATGATGGGGACACCCCCCGTGATATCCGGCCATGGATCAAGGAAAACTCGCGATTAATTCTTACCAACCCCTACATGTTACATCTCATCCTGGGATGGCACCATCAGTGGGCCCGTTTCTATCGTAATCTTAAATACGTGGTGATTGATGAGGCTCACCATTACCGGGGAGTTTTTGGATCCAATGTAGCATTCCTCATCCGCCGTTTAAGGAGAATTTGCAATCATTACGGTAGCTATCCTCAGTTCATCCTCTCATCAGCCACCCTGGCCAACCCTGAGGAGTTCAGCGGTAACCTGGTGGGTATGAATTTCCATGAAGTTAACCAGGACACTTCCCCCAGTGGTAAGAAGCACTTCATACTTTACAACCCCTTTGCCAAGTGGGGAGATCTCTCCACCCACCAGGAGACCAGTAACCTGTTCCAGTTAATGGTAATGAATGATATGCAAACCCTGTGCTTCACCATCAGCCGGAAAATGGCCGAACTCATAGCCATGTGGGCAAAGAAGGAATTAAACCAGCACAAACCAGAGTTAGTTGACCGTATAACCGCCTACCGTTCAGGTTACCTGGCCAATGAGAGGAGGAAGATCGAAAATGATCTTAAAACCGGTAAACTGGTGGGTGTGACCTGTACCAATGCCCTGGAATTGGGGGTGGATATTGGTAGTCTGGACGGGGTTATAATCAGTGGCTACCCCGGTACCATGATCAGCACCTGGCAACAGGCTGGAAGAGCAGGTCGTGGCGAAAATGAATCATTAATTATAATGGTGGCCTTTGAAAACGCACTGGACCAGTACCTGATGAAGCACCCTGAATTTTTATTCCACAAATCACATGAAAACGCAGTGATCGACCTGCATAACCATAAGATCACCCATGGGCACCTTTTATGTGCAACCAAGGAGTTACCCCTAACTGTGGATGATTTTGAAAGGTACTTTGACAGTGATTTTGACACCCTGGAGGAACTCCGTCAGGAAGGGATAATCAAGGAGACTGGTTATGGATTGGCCTATGCAGGACGTAAGGACCCTGCTTTCAGTATCAGCCTGGACCAGATATCCAGTGACCACTTCAAGGTATTCCATGATAAACGTTTAATGGAAACCATGGATCGGCAGCATGCCTACAGTGAAGCCCATGAAGGAGCTGTCCTGATAAACCAGGGCGAAACCTATATTGTGGACTCATTCAACCTCCCCCAGAGATCCATTAATGTGAAGAAGATGGATGTGGATTACCATACCCAGGCCCTGAAGAATGTGGATGTTTCCATTGTCAAGGAACTTGATAAGAGAATAATAGGTAATTTCACGGTTTCTTTTGGTGAGGTGAAGGTTACCCAGGATTTCTATAAGTACAAGACCATGATCTATGGTAAGACCGTCTCCACCCATAACCTGGAATTACCACCACTTAAGTACCATACCCGTGGATTGTGGTTCACCATCCCTGGAATGGTTGCTGATAGTCTGGAGAACATTTTCACCAAGAAGGATGCCTACGCCGGAAGCCTGCATGGTGCTGAACACGCCCTTATCTCCATGTTCCCCTTACTGGTGCTCTGTGACAGATTCGACATTGGAGGTCTGTCCACCAATTACCATCCTGAAACTGGTAAAGCCACCATATTCATCTATGATGCCTATGAGGGTGGTATTGGATTATCAGAGAAGGCAGTGGAGGTTATGGAGAAACTGGTGGAGGTCACCCGGGACATGGTTAAAAGTTGCCAGTGCAGTAAGGGATGCCCTACCTGTATTTACTCCCCCAAGTGTGGTAATGATAACAAACCCTTACACAAAAATGGTACCATCTTCCTCCTGGACTCTATTTTGAAGATGATCAAGGGTGAGAAGATGGATCTACCCACGGAATCAATCCTTGAACACCAGGTACATATTACTGGTCCGGTTAAAACCCCCTCTATTGGTGGTGAGGCGTATCAGGAGTTCGAAAATCCCCAAAATCTCACTAATAAGGGTGAATCTTTCTACTTCAACGGGAACCATCAGGAAGCTTTGAAATGTTTCCAGAAGGTCATCGAGATGGATCAGAATAATCTCACTGCCTGGAAGTACAGGGGGATGATACTGGAACGTGAGGATGACCACCTTGGAGCAATTGAATCCTTTATAAGGGCCCTTAAAATACATAAAGATGATGAAGAGACCTTATATTACCTGGCAGTTTCATATTACAATAATGGTTGTTTAAGGGAGTGTAAGGATACCTCTGAAAAAGTAATAAAAAGAAGGAAAGACTGGGATGATGCCTGGTGTATTCTGGCAATGTCCCTCCAGGCACTGGGAGATGAAGAAGGTGCTGTTAAAGCATACCAGAAAGCATTAAGCATCAATCCCCTGAATGAGGATGCTCCAGATAAGTTAAATGAACTTTTAGATTGATTTAAAATACTTTAAATTGATTAAAATAATATTCACTTTTTATCCCTGGTGAGTGGATTGCCATTTTCTATTAGTTTAATGGTTATTTCCTCAAATTCATCCCAGAGTCCTGGTGCTTCCTCATGGAAACGGTTAGATCGTGGGATTGAAGATAATTTCACTCCACTTGAAGCATAGGTACTGTTATATTCCCTATCTTTAGTGTCTAGATCTATTAATTTGGAATAAATAGATTTGAGAAGTTCTAAACAATTATTAAAGGATGATATTGCTATTATCTCCTTATCACTGAAGGTTATAGGCAGGAAAGAGGCCTGCTTTCTCCACATCAGATCATTCCATGAGGGCATGGGCATTTTTATCAGCCGATGGGCAAGGATTATCTTTAATTCCCCATCATCAGCTTCAAATTCTTCGGTCTTGTTTAATTTAAACCAGAAATCCTTAAGTAATTCCATGTTTCTTTCATTTTCAAGGGAGATTAATGTACGGGTGGAATTAATTTTCCTTCTCTTTGACCTTCTATCCCTTCGCAAGTTACTTATCTCACTAGAGGCCAATCCCATAATCACACCAAGAATGGTGGATATTATAGGGATATATCCTGTAATATTTAACGTAAAATCAGCTCCATAAAATAATTTTTTATATAAATACCAAAAAAAGCGAGTTAAATTACACTGTAAATTCAGTACATTATTATATTGATTTTTGGTACTATTAAAAGGATCTATTACTGAAATTTGGTTTATTCGCGATATGGATATTAAAATAATTTTTCACCTTTTAAGAGAAGTAATCGAAATTTGAACTCAAGTAATTCACTATTTAAACTCAAGTAATTCACTATTTAAACTCAAGTAATTCATTAATTAAACTGAAGTAATTCACTCTTTGAACTCAAGTAATCTATTTTTTAACCAAAAAATTCTAGTATCTCTATATAAATTAAAAGAACATGGACTGTTTAACTGTGGGAGATTTAACAATATACTACCAGGAGTGGGGAGCTGGTTCTCCATTGATGCTCATCCATGGTTTTGGCAGTGACCACACGGTCTGGCAGGGGATCATTCCTTTATTAAAAGATAATTATCGTGTTCTGGCTCTGGATCTGCGGGGTCATGGCTTGTCCACTAAAACCCCCGGACCATACAGTATGGAATTATTCTCCAAGGACCTTAACCAGTTCCTAGAATCCCTGGATATAGACCAGGCACACTTTGTAGGTCATTCCATGGGTGGTTCCGTACTAATGGAAATGGCACTTAGATATCCTGATAAAATCGGTTCACTTACCCTTATCTCCAGCTTTGCCAGTGTTGATTCATACTTGGAGAAAACCTTTAAAGATCTTAAGGAGATCCTCAGCCAAGAGGGATATGGATCCTTTTTTAACACCTGCCTTCAACTAACCTACACCCCTGAATTTATAGAGGAAAACCGGGAATTATTTAGGAAAATAGGTGAGGATATGGCTCAATATAGTTCTATTTCAGCATTACAGGACACCCTTGATGCCTGTTTGAAGGTGGACCTCATTGATCACCTGGAAGGTGTTGAAATCCCAGTCCTGGTAATTGCTGGTAGTGATGATTATTTCACCCCACCTTACCATGGTCAAAATATTAAAAACACTATTCCCGGGGCGAAAATTGAAATAATGGATGGCGTGGGGCATAATTTACCTGTTGAAAAAGGAATAGGCACTGGTCATATTATTAGAAAGTTTCTGGATGGTTTATAGAAAACTAAATTCAATGACTTCCGGAAACATTTCAATAATAACCTGAAATGATTTATGATTATTATTTTTGTTTTAAAGCCATTTTAGTTGAATTTTATTAGATAATTATAACTGGGATTGAATCATAAATTATAGTAATTACATACTTTCAAATTTGTCTAAAATCTCAATGGTAATTCCATGAACTAGAATTTATGTGTACTTCGGGGGAGGGGCCTAACAATATTTGATTTTTTTAAAAACCCCAGAGAATAACCTCCTTTCAGGGAACATTCGCCGTTTTTCGTTAATTCCCAATATACCGATTTAAAATTGTGAAAGGAGGTGAAAATCGAAAACAATAGACACTTTAGTTCTGGCTGCATTTTAGTGGCCTTGGCGATTTCTAGCGCAAGCTATGCAAATGGCATGACGGATGTCTATGTATCGCCAGATAGGGATGATGCCACCGGTATCGGTAATAAAAATGATCCCTTTGAAACTGTGGGTAAATGGATTGATACTGTGGGTTCTGGGGGAACTGTAAACCTGGGTGCCGGAACATATGCCCAGGATAATGGTCTTGAATTGTGAGGGAATATTAAATGGGAATATTAAATGAATAAAGGAGGGATAATGTTGAAACAAAAACAAGTGGTTATCATTCTTTTGATCATCACCTTGTCCGTGGTTTTAGTCTCTGGCTGTACCATGGGTGGGGATGATGATGACGGTGATGACCTTGATGGAGATGATTCATATCAGGGTGGTAGTTTAGCCTTGGATGCAGTTCAGCTCTCAGCTAGCACATCATTAAATTGTTTAGAAGGTTTTAATTAGATTTACTCTTTTAGAGTCAATAAATCTATGATATAACCTTTAGTTACGCTTTTTTTTATGAATTTCCTTTTTTTAAGGTTAGTATGCATCTTTAGCCAATTAATGTTGTTTTGGTAAATTTATCAGTATCTTTTTATCCAGTCCAGTGCTATAGATTACAAAGATTATTAACAATCATGGAGTGACATAAAAATGGAAGCCACCCCAGAATATTCTGAGAAAACTGCTGGGTATAACATGGTAACTGATGTTCCTGTTTTCAGTGATCAGGACACCCTTGCCCATATTGAAGAGGTTTTAGTGGATAAAGCCTGCTTATTCAACAGTTTAGATTATATTTACCTTACCGACAATGCAAGCAACCTGCGTGGAGTTATTTCAATCAAGGATCTTCTGGTTACTGAAGATAAAAAAGTCCCTGCCAGGCAGATCATGGCCAGTGATCTGGTTACTGCTGAGGTTAACACTGATCAGGAGAGACTGGTTTACCTGGCCCTTTCCCATGGTTTGAAGTCCATACCGGTGATTAATGAAGAGGGTGGTTTCCTGGGTGTGGTTCCCTACGACACCATTCTCCAGATATTTAATCACGAAGTGCAAAGTGATGTGTTCAATTTTGGAGGTATATTTCACCGTATTGGTGACGAGTACATCAGTATACATTCATCAGCCTTCCATATGATACGTTCTAGGCTTCCCTGGCTGATCATTGGAGTTATAGGGGGTACGCTGGCGGCAACCTTGATTGCCCAGTTTGAGGAGCTCCTCTCCAGTTTCATTGCCCTGGCCAGTTTCATACCGGTGATGGTTTATATGAGTGATGCTGCCGGGGCCCAGACTGAAGCACTGATTATCAGGAGCATGGCTCTGGACACCAAACTCAACATCAGGAAATACCTAGGCCGGGAAATACTGGTAGCCACTGCACTGGCACTGGTTTCTGGTGCTTTTGCTGCTCTCCTAGCCTATTTAACTCGTCAAAATCTTATATTGGGTGTTATCATATTTTTGGCACTGTTTTTTAGTATCATTGCCTCGGTAACCATCAATACAATAGCACCCATAGTTCTGAAGAGATTCAACTACGATCCCGCACTGGCCACCGGGCCTCTGGCAACCATCTTCAGTGATATTGCCACCCTGGCCATTTATCTGGCAGTAGCCATGACTTTACTGGGCGGGCCCTGAAATAAAATTACTCAAAAACTTTTTTTTTATTTAATATGTTAAGAGGCTTAATTCTAGAATGATTAAACAGTAAATGAGGAGCAATAGTTGCATGAGATGATACCGTGCAGTAAATGAGGAGTAATAATTGGATGAGACAGTTTGGATTGGGGATAATCATCAGGTTAATGGAAAAAATTTTAAGTTAATATTGATAGATTTAAAGTTGGTAATAAATATTAGAAAGTAATGGGGGGAATAGTTTATGGGGAAAAACTTCCTTTTAATAGTATTTATATCTGTTTTAACTTCCACAATTATATTAGGGGGCAGTGTGAATTCTGAGTATTCTTCATATCTTTCTGCTGAGTCAAAAAATCAGGTTAATGCAGCCTTTTCAGGATCATGGGCAAGTAATGAACCTTTTGATCCTAGTGTGTTTATTTTAAATGCACCGGAACGTTTTTTGTCTTCATCCCCCACCCGTCCCCTATCTCTTTCCCCAGAGCGGCTGCTTTCATCATACACTGAGAGGAACCTAGCTTCCTCACCATTAAGACCACTTTCTGCATCTCCTGAGCGATTGCTTTCAAGTTCCCCATTAAGGTTCCTATCAGAATCTCTGGAACGGATCCGGTCATCATCACCGGAGCGGATACTTTCTCCATCTCCTAACCTACCAGTTTCAGCTTCACCGGAACGTGCCCTATCACCTTATCCTCATAGGCCAGTTTCAACATCACCATTAAGACCATTATCATCCTCTCCAGAAAGACCAGTATCAGCCTCCCCCACCAGACCACTGTGAATCCCTAGTAGGGATAGTGAAAATCCCTAACCGGAAATAGTTCCCAGTAAATTGATTCTTTGTCATGGTTTTATCACTTAAGCTCTTTACTCCCTATTCTTTCTAGGAAATTTTCAATTACCCAAAGCAAGTATGTGTGGATCATAACCTGCCCATTAAATTGAAGTTATTTTTGTTACTGCTGTAGCTAGTTGGTTAATTGAGTTCCGTGTTCATAACTTCTCATTTTTATTTAATCCATCAGGGGTTTGGTAATAAATTATAGACAATAACCAATAACTGTTGTTTGATGAAAGAAAAAATGTTAGGATAAACTTATAATGTTGAATTGAAATAATAATATTATAAGAAGGAAATTTTTGGGGAGGTAGTTTAATGGATAACAAAGAAACCATGGTTATAATTGGAATATTTTCCATAACATTGGTAATAGGATTAATAATGTGTCGATTTTAACAAATTAAGCCAATAATAACAGTATCTTCTCAAAAAAATATATTAGTAATTGAGTTTGTAAAAAAGAGTAATTCCCATTTAGCAAATGATTTACCAGTGCAAAAAAATTACCAAAAAAATAGAAATAAATTAACTATATTTTTTTTAAAATAATTTTTTAACAATACCCTGAATTAATAAATCATCAAGAATAGGGTAAATTAATCAGACCATGTATACCAAACCATCGAAATAGCATAGTTTCGAAGATTTCTATTTTTTCAGGTGCCTGGAAAAAATTCAGGTTCCAGGATATAATAAATTTTACAGATAGAAAGTCCAAATTACGATAAGTAAGGTAGAAATTATTATTAAATATTTGATATTCCATTTAATATTAATTTAAATGGTTGGCTGGTATTTCATTATAATCTAAGTTTATGCAGGGCTACTTTGGCAGCATTTTGTTGTGCTTCCTTTTTACTCCCACCAACTCCGGTTCCATAATTTTCCCCGTTTATCATGGCTCCCATGGTAAATGTTTTATTATGTGGTTCTCCTTCCTCTTTAAGCAATTCATAAACTATACTGAAACATTCCTGGTTAGATAATTGATGTAATTCTGATTTATAATCATTGAAGAAGACGTCTCCGTTATCAATATGGGGTAAAACAGTTTGGGAAAGAAATTTTTTAACCGGGCCCAAACCTAAATCCAGATACAGTGCCCCTACAAAGGCTTCGAAAACATCACCAGTTACTGAATAGAGTTCTCTCCGGGATAGTTCTGCACCAGCCCCTAACTTTACATACCTATCCAGACCTATATCCCGGGAATAAGTATAGAGCGCTTTATTGCAAACATAATTTGCACGCATACGGGTTAATTTCCCTTCATCAAAATCAGAATCCATTCTATATAAAAATTCAGAGACTACCAGGTCCAGAACCACATCACCTAAAAATTCCAATCTTTCATAACACTCCCCAAGGTTGTTTTCATGGGAGTAAGACTCGTGAAAGAAGGCTATCTCATAAAGATGAGGATTTTTAGGTCTAATTGAAAATTTTTCCAGTAGTTCCATGTTATCATATTATATATAGGTTAAGAAGTCATTATTATATTTTTAAAATGTTGGTGTTGGGATAAAGTTTAAAAAAGATGTAATTCTCCAACAGTTTCAAACCTAAGATGTTAATTTACTCCAAACTCGATGTACACAGTTTTCCTAGCAATTATTATAACTTAAAAAAAATTGAATTATTACCCGGTAATTTAGAGATAAGTTAAATTATTTTTTCAACCACACAATCTGTTAAAATAAGGATTAGGATAAGCATGAGAAGTGATTTGATACTTAAACGAGTAAACAATTTTTGTAATCTATTTTTATAGTAAAGACCATAATAGTATAGTACATACTATAAAAATTCAGCAGGATATTGGTTCAGGGGGAGTAATAATCGATAATACTAAAATGGGAGGGTTGGTTTTAGTTTGCTTTTTTGTTGTTGCCGGGGCGTTGATTTACGATTCACTGGATCCAAAAACACCAGCCAATAACAATACTATTAGCGCCGTTAACCAAAGCACCGGAAATAACAATACATATAATGGTAGTAATAGTTCCTTATTATCTAATTTTTTAGTAACCTTTATTCCATCCCCAACTGAATATTATGGTCAAGATTCATCTTCAGATAGTTTTAAACCCGCTCCAGGACCTTCTCCAGATCCAATGGATCGCGTGGTCCGCTTATTTGATCAATATATGAAAAATTATTATAACCAATCATTGATTCCCGGTATGGCCGTGGTAATCGTTCAAAAGGATAAAATAGTATACATGAATTGTCTGGGAGTTAAAGATTTAGCATCGGGAGAACCAGTTGATGAAAATACCTTATTTGGAATATGTTCCATCACCAAACAATTTTCCGCAACCAACATCGCTCAATTGGTAGATAAAGGGTTAATGAATTGGGATGACCCCATAACTAAGTATTATATCAATCCAGACGAATTCAAATTATATGATGACTACGTTACAGAAAATATAACCATCAACGATTGTTTGATCCATAACAGCGGATTACCAGTTGAAGGTGGTAATGATTATCCTACTTATTTTAATGATTCCTATTCTTCTGCACTTTACAAGCTCCGTTACATGGAAAATACCACCCCATTCCGTAGCGCAGTCCAATATAACAGTATGATATATGCATTGCCAGGTTACTGTGCGGCAAAGGTTAATAACACTACATGGAATGAGTTAATTAAGACGGATCTCCTGGATCCCCTGGGAATGACCACTGCCACCACCAGTTACTATGATTTTATTAATTCCACTAATCATGTGACTCCTTATAAACTCCTGAAAAACGGCACAATGAAAGCCTATGATGTTATTCCGGACCCAATAGGGCCTGCAGGCAGTATGGCCTGTTCAATTAGTGAAATGGCCAACTGGCTTCGCTTCCAAATAGCAGATACTGGTTACTATAATGGTGTTAAGATCGTGTCGCCAAAAGAATTGGATGAAACGCGTACCGGTAAAATGTACATGAACCAGAAAAATACTTCCATGATTGGTTATGGATGGGGAATAAAGGATAACGGAACCACCATATATCATGATGGGGATAGTGATGCCTTCTTCAGTCAGGTTACCATTTACACGGCAAAGGATGTGGGCATAGTTATATTGAGTAACGGGGGACAGTATGCATATAATTTTAAAATCTGTCTGGATGCTAAATTTAGGGAGTTACTAAAGGGTAACGAAGACTTTGATCCCTGGCCGGCAAGGAAGAATCTCACAGATAATACCTGGAAGGAAGATGTCCCGGAACAGTATGTAACTAACCCTCAGCCTTTAAGTGCTTATGTTGGTGAGTATTCCAACAATGTATTTGGCTTAATCAACGTAACCCTGGATAGTGAGAAATTAATTTGTCACTATGGGAATAATAACCAATCCTTTGATTTGAAGCACTGGAGCAATACTACCTTTGAAGATCCAACCAACAATCACTTTTTCAACTTCACGGATTTTGATGGTGGAAGTGCAGCCCAGGTGGATGTAACCTTCAATTTCCCACCGGAGAATGGTACCTTTAACCGGACCAGCACCTGAAACTGGGATAGTGAAATTTGAAAAATATTATTCCAATTTCAAGGTAAATTTACAGAAATTATGTCAACTTCGTTATATCAGGGTTTAACGAAGTAAATTTATTAATTTTTATCAATATAATTAATAATTCTGATTTTTGTATTCGGGTAAAACAAAAATCATCGAAATATCCCTATTTACATCACCAATGCTATATGTCAGGAATCATTTTCCACAGTTTTGTCAATTTTTATTATTCATTACATTATCAATATACATTTTTAAATTCAAAATTATTTCTAGTACTTTAAAGGTCCAGTATTCATGTTTATGTCCCATTAAAAAAAGAAAAATTTTGATACCCCAATTTTAGGACATATTTCAATCTAATCTTTCAACAGAGATAACTATATAATAGAATCAATGAATATTAAGATTGATACACTGGTGTACTTCATGTCTACCTCAAAAAGATATTCCTGCCAGTGTATCCAACATCAATTATTTTTTTAGATTTATAAATTCCAAGGTTTTAGGATTTCAACAAGTATTAAATAATTCAAAAGTAATTCCATATTTCAATATTTATTGTAAGAGAATTTTCGAGGGAAAACTTAATAATAAGTATAGAACTCGTGAAATAAATTTTGAACTAACTTAATCAATTCTTTCCATGATTTTCTGCACTGTTTTCCATGTTCTGGTGGTTAGTTCTTTTCCAAATTCTTTATCCATCCAGCGCATTAGGTCAGGTGTTCTGCCCTTTGATAAATTAACCATGCTAGTGATGGCACGGTTATAAACCCCTAAAATAGTGAAACCATTATTTTTTCCATGGTAAGGGAATTTAACCTTGGTATTTGGTTTGTTTTTTAAGAAAGTGACATTTAATTTGCATTGGGAAGTATCCTCCTGATCTTTAAAGGGTTGTCCACTGATAAAGGAATGCAGGTCTTCTTTACTAAATACAATGGTAGTTCTTTTAAAATTCAATTGTTCTTGGAGTGCTTTTTCGATAGTGGATTCCAGTTCATTCAAGTTTTCCAATCTAGTTTCAAATATGACGTTTCCACTGGAAATTACAGTTTTCACATTCTCATAGCCTAAACCTTCAAATACAGCTCGCAATTTTTCATTACGCATTTCAGGATTTGATGGGGTAATTCCACGTATCAGGGCAACATATTTAGTCATGAAAATATTCTCCAATTTCTAAACAAATAATTTTTAGATCGAATTCCATTTTAGTTTATCCCAATGACAACCTATAATTTTATTTTAGTTAATTAAACCATTAAATCTAATTTTCTTTATTTAAGTAATTGTAAGGATTTAAAGTAATTTGAAGGATCAATTTTTTTACCAGTCAGATTATTATGATTTAAAATAAAATGATAATATGATGATTACTACAATTAAATTAAAATAAACATACACTTCAAGTGTAAAAATGTTCATAAAATAGGAACGGTGGTATTAATGGATGGGATAGTGAACTTTGCAACGGATATTAATGGACATAAAGTATGTAAATTTGAAGATGAAAAGATCGAAGTGACCATTGTACTTAAAAAAGATTATTCTGATGTTGAAGATAAACTACGAAACGTTAACATACTCCAAGACATTGAAAAAGCTTTAGAAAATGTATCAAGTACTGATGAGTTTAAAGAACTGGTGGACAGTTACGGTTTTCTCAGAGTGGACAAAATTGAAGGTTAGGATCAATCCCCTGTTCTGAAAAAAAACTTTATTCCCCTATTTTTCTATTTTTTTGATGGATTAAATGCATTCCATATTGAATTATTTTCTCAGTGTAATTTAATTCCTTTTTTAAATGAATCAACTTCAACAACCTTAAAGCAACATTTAAAAATAGAGTTGGATATAGTGATGATTCTAACTCTACTAAGAACCAGAAACTTAATTATACGATCTTTTAAATAATATTTTTTTTAATTATCGTAAGGATATAATTTGTTAATAGATTGAGTTTATTCTAATAATTATCTTGGTTTTGAATGAAAAAATCAAAAAGTTTATAATTTATGAATGCCAATTTTTATGGATAACTAATCGGAAGTTATATTGCTTAGGAAGTATTATTATTATATAGAATTGGAATGGAATCATGTTATTGGTGACTTAATTCAATGTCCATCACTCTTATTATACATATTAGACACAAGACATATCCAGGCATTCTAACATGATAAAAACTAATTCTAGCCCATTATTATAATCTAAAATTAAATTAGCACTTAATTATTTTTTATATTCATATACCGAAACGTCTCAGAGGTTAAATTAACCCAGAGGACGAAAAACTATTGGGCATGAAGGAGGTGAAAAAGATTAGAAAACAAACAAATACCAAAAAAGACAACTTCAAATCCATTCCAAAATATAATGCCAAAGTCATGGCTCCATTACTGCTTTTAACATTGGTCTTCGTATTTTCTTGCACTATCAACGATGTCGCAGCTACTCAAGATACATCTAACAATACTATAGTTCCATCAAACAATTTATCAACATCCACTACTGGAGAAGGGGATTCACAGACAACTGACCAATCCTCATCCAACACCTCAAACACTAACTCCTCAAGTTCTTTAAACTCTGAAACGAATCAATCGGTAAAAGACCCGCAGATCTATAATGGCGGAGTGCCCGTGGCCCGTGGTTCACATCCTGCAGGATACATTTACCCCACAATTTTAGAGGCCATTACCGATGCTCTAAGCGGTGATACCATAATGCTTGAGGATGGTGCGATTTTCACTGAATATGGTCTTGTTATTGACAAAAATCTGAATTTCGACGTATTTAACAATGGCTATGCCACTATAGATGGTGGTAACTTCGGAACCATATTCATAATCAATAACGGCGTGGTAGTCAACCTCCAAAATCTGATATTAATTAACGGTCAAGGAACTTTGGGTGGTGCAATCTTCAATAACGGAACTTTAACCGTAAACAATTGTACCTTCATTGATAATGCCGCACAGGATGGTGGAGCTATCTACAACGGTGGAACATTAACCTACACCAGCGTAACACTCAATAGTATCACCGTAGCCGAAAATGGTGGAACATTAACCGTGATAAACAGCACATTCACCAACAACACTGCAACAGGTAATGGTGGGGCCATCTACAACGGTGGAACTATAAACGTAACCAGCAGCACACTCACAAGTGTTACCATAACACAGAATGGTGGATCATTAGACATAACAGGCAGCACATTCACTGGCAACACCGCACTAAATGGTGGAGCTATCTACAACGGCGGAACAATAAACATGGAAGGTAGCAGCACATTCACCAGCGTTACCATAACCAAGAATGGTGGAACTTTAAATGTATCCAACAGCACATTCACTGACAATACCGCAACTACTAATGGTGGAGCCATCAACAACGATGCAACCATAAATTTAGATCAAAGTAGCACCCTCACTGACAGTACCATAACAGAAAATGGTGGAACAGTAACAGTAAACAACGGAGTATTCACAGGCAACGCCGCAGGAAATGGTGGAGCTATCAGCAACGATGCAACATTCAACGTAACCAATAGTAGCACTCTCACACGTACCATTATAACCCGAAATGGTGGAACAGTGACCGTACTGGACAGTGCAATTATGGGTAACACTGCAACAGGTAATGGTGGAGGCATCAGTAACGATGCAACAATAGACATATCCAACAGCAGCACCTTTACTGGCCCGGCAACTACAACTAATGGTGGAACAGTGACCGCAACCAACAGTGCAATTATCGGTAACACCGCATCACAGGATGGTGGAGCTATCAGTAACGATGCAACATTTACCTCAGCCGGAACTGCCATCGCAAATATCGCATTCACTGACTATATCGTACATAATGTTGCAACAGTGACCGCAACCTTCAACACAATTGCGGGCAACATCGCACTGAATGATGGTGGAGCTCTCTTTAACAATGGAATATTAACTGTAACCGACAACACATTAACCGATAGCACATTAGATAATATTGCAGTGGCGACAATAACCGACAACGCACTTGTGAGCAACAGTGCAGTTAATGATGGGGATGAAATTTACAACCTTGCATTATTAACCCAAACCGACAACGTATTCACCAGAAGCTCCCTAGCTAATGATGCAACAGTAGATGCAGCACGTAATTGGTGGGGTTCAGTTTCAGGCCCAACAGTCGAAGATGTGTATAATTCAGGAGGCACAGTGACTGTAAATCCTTTCTTAGCATATACCATGGATCTAACCATCACGGCCAGTAACAGCGCGCCTAATGTGGGTCAACAGTTCAGCTACACCATAACTGTGACCAACAACGGCCCAGATACCGCTACTGATGTTCAGGTTTCCGATGGTATACCAGCTGGTTTAACCTTCAACAGTTACACCGCAAGCCAAGGTACCTATAACTATGCTTCTGAAATATGGAATGTTGGACCCCTTGCTAGTGGTGCTAGTGCAGTGTTACAACTCTTTGTTACCCCTACAGCATCTGTAGCCGGTACAACAGTAACTAAAAATGTAACGCTAATAAACACCAACCAAACTGCTAATGCAACTGTTGATGTGCCAGGAGCTCCGGTATCTGATGTGACTTTAACCAAAACCGCCAGCAATCTTGCACCTAATGTAGGTCAGCAGTTCAGTTACACCATAACTGTAACTAACAACGGCCCAGATACCGCTACTGGTGTTCAGGTGACTGATGTCATACCTGCTGGTTTAACCTTCAACAGTTACACCGCAAGCCAAGGAACCTACAACAGCGCAACCGGAATATGGGACATCGGAACACTCATAAACGGAGCTAGTGCAGTGTTACAACTGTTTGTTACTCCTTCAGCTTCTGTTGCTGGTACAACCGTGATTAACACTGCAAATACAACAGGGCAATTAGTCACTGCAACCGTAGTTATACCTGCAGCCCCCTTATCCAATGTGACATTGGCCAAAACCGCCAGCAACATCTTGCCTGTCGTAGGTGAACAGTTCAGTTACACGATAACTGCCACTAACAACGGTCCGGATACCGCTACTGGTGTTCAGGTGACTGATGTCATACCCGCTGGTTTAACCTTCAACAGTTACACCGCAAGCCAAGGAACCTACAACAGCGCAACCGGAATGTGGAATGTTGGGACACTCGCTAGTGGTGCTAGTGCTGTGTTACAACTGTTCGTCACTCCCACAGCATCTGTAGCCGGTACAACGGTGATTAACACTGCAAATTCAACCGGACAACTGGTCACTGCAACCGTAGTCATACCCGCAACTCCTGTAGCTAATGTGGTATTAACCAAAACCGTTAGCAATCTTGCACCTAATGTAGGTGAACAGTTCAGTTACACCATAACTGTAACTAACAACGGTCCAAATACCGCTACTGGTGTTCAGGTGACTGATGTCATACCCGCTGGTTTAACCTTCAACAGTTACACCGCAAGCCAAGGAACCTACAACAGCGCAACCGGAATATGGAATGTTGGAACCATGGCAAATGGTGGAACTGCAACATTACAACTCTTTGTTACTCCTACAACATCTGTAGCCAGTACCGCCGTGACTAATGTTGCAACAATAACTGCTCAAAACGAATTCAACCAGAACATTAACCTACCTATAAGCGTAACCGTTAATGTTCCAACAGAAACAAACAACGCAAACGCAGCAACCATAACCAGGAATGTAGGAATGCAAACCACAGGAGCACCGATAGCAGGAATAGTCTTCGCTATCTTAATGGTACTCGGAGGATTTATCGGAACCAGGAAAAAATAACCACACCATACTTTTTCCCCCCATTTTTTTTTTAAATGAATTGGCAGCCAATAATTAACTCTATTTGTTTTTAGTTTTTATATTTTTGAGGGTTAAATTTATATTTAAGGTACAATCTGGAAATTGCAGTGGACGGACCACAAAAAACAGGCACACATGAAGCTAAAAAATCTTTTAAACATGAAAAACCGTTTTCTAAGTATAATTTCAAATAAGATTATGATAAAGACATTATATTTGTCCAAATAATAAAAGATTACCCTATAAAGTGTCAATTGTATAATGAGGTTCATAGGCGTCTCAGAGGTTTGATTAACCCGGAGGACGATAAAACTATTGAGCATGAAGGAGGTGAAAAAGATTAGAAAACAAACAAATATCAAAAAATCCATTCCAAGATATAATGCTAAAGTTATGGTTCCATTACTGCTTTTAACCTTGGTCTTCGTATTTTCATGCGCTATCAACGATGCCGCAGCTACTCAAGAAACATCTAACAATACGATACTTCCATCGAACAATTTAACAACATCCACTACTGGAGAAGCGGATTCACATACAACTGACCCCTCATCCAACACCAGCACCTCAAACACTAATAACTCACCAAATCCTTTAAACCCTGAAACGAATCAATCGGTAAAAGACCCGCAGATCTATAATGGCGGAGTGCCCGTGGCCCGTGGTTCACATCCTGCAGGATACATTTACCCCACAATTTTAGAGGCCATTACCGATGCTCTAAGCGGTGATACCATAATGCTTGAGGATGGTGTTATCTTCCCTGAATATGGTCTTGTTATTGACAAAAACCTTAATTTCGACGTATTTAACAATGGCTATGCCACTATAGATGGTGGTAACTTCGGAACAATATTCATAATCAATAACGGCGTAGTAGTCAACCTCCAAAATCTGATATTAATTAACGGGCAAGGAACTTTGGGTGGTGCTATCTACAATAATGGAACTTTAACAGTAAACAATTGTACTTTCATTGACAATAACGCACAGGATGGTGGGGCCATCTACAACGGTGGAACATTAACCTACACCGACGTAACACTCAATAGCATCACCGTAGCACAAAATGGTGGAACATTAACCGTGATAAACAGCACATTCACCAACAACACTGCAACAGGTAATGGTGGGGCCATCTACAACGGTGGAACTATAAACGTAACCAGCAGCACACTCACAAGTGTTACCATAACACAGAATGGAGGATCATTAGACGTAACCAACAGCACATTCACTGACAACACCGCACTAAATGGCGGAGCTATCAGTAACGATGCAACGTTTAACGTAATCAGCAGCACATTCACAAGTACTGTTATAACCCGAAATGGTGGAACAGTGACCGTACTTGACAGTTCAATTATGGGTAACACTGCAACAGGTAATGGTGGAGGCATCAGTAACGATGCAACAATAGACATATCCAGTAGTAGCACCTTTACTGGCCCGGCAACAATAACTAATGGTGGAACAGTAACAGTAACCAATAGTGTAATTATTGGTAACACCGCAACTCAGGATGGTGGGGCTATCAGTAACGATGCAACATTTACCTCAGCCGGAACTGCCATCGCACATATCACATATACCGATTATATCGTACATAATGTTGCAACAGTGACCGCAACCTTCAACACAATTGCAGGCAACATCGCACTGAATGATGGTGGAGCTCTCTTTAACAATGGAATATTAACTGTAACCGACAACACATTAACCGATAGCACATTAGATAATATTGCAGTGGCGACAATAACCGAC
>Ga0209639_1001045_pt1 | contig 31489 bp, 38 predicted proteins | sample EPASupsiteHSE605_FD_187268 | JGI IMG/M metagenome (GOLD analysis project Ga0209639, IMG submission 187268) | Bioremediated contaminated groundwater from EPA Superfund site, New Mexico - Sample HSE6-05 (SPAdes) (version 2) | ecosystem: Environmental > Aquatic > Deep subsurface > Groundwater >... | reverse complement strand
GTAGTGTGTTTCATATGCACAATGATTTCCTTTTTCTAACATGCCTCCATGTTACCTGAAAACCTTAGGTTTTCAAACTTTCCTTATAGGTTTCCCTGCGGCAAGACCGCAGGGAATACTTTATATTTAAATCTTTAATCATAAAATACACACTCTTAAGTAATCACAATTAATTTTAATACTTAATTTACAAAAATAAAAGGAGAACAATATGAAAGAACTAACACTACCAAGCGGGAAGACAGCTATATTTAAAGACGGTAAAGGACGTGACCTCTTAAACGCACAGAGAAAAGCAAAAACACCGGATGAAATTCTATTTGCCCTTATTGCTGAAATAACTGAGATAGACAGGGAACCTGTAATTTACGAAGATCTTCTTGAAATGGATCTTGAAGATGTGCTTGCTCTTCAGGCGGAAATTTCGGGAAAGTTTCAGTCATTACCGCAGAATGCATCATCCACCTTGCAAAAACAACCGGATGGAGCTACTGCGAAATAAAGGAAATGGATCTTTTTGAACTTGAATTCTGGGTAAAAGAATCAATCAGGTATAGACAAACTGACACAGAAGAACTGGAAGATTTATGTTAGACACAATGATGAAAGTATCTTTAACCCTTATAGCCTTTGATAAGATGTCAAGGGTTATTAAAGATGCCGTTAATAAGTCTAATGACGAGTTTAACAAGCTGCAGAAAAAAGTCCATCAAACCTCAGAATCTATAGATAAACTTGGAAAAAATATGATGACCATTGGTGCAGGAATGACTGTTGGAGGTCTTGGTCTTGCTCATACTCTTGGTTTAACTGATGCAATACCCCAAGCTCTTGAGATGGAGCATCGAATAAGAGAACTTGGAAATGTCGGGCAATTAACCGAAAAGCAGCTTGCAGGAATGGATAAGCGGCTTGGTCAAATTTCAAAATACACAAACCAATTCAGACCCGATATTATAGAGGGTTTAAGTGTTCTTGTAGCCTCTGGCGTTGATCCAACCAAGGCTCTTGATTATATGAACGTCATTGGTAAAACGGCAACAGCAGAACAAGCTGCTATTGTGGATATTTCAAAGACAGCTTTTTCTGTTACCGATAACTTAAAAGTACCAATATCACAGCTTGGCAAAACTATGGATATTCTTGCTCAATCAGGTAAAGAAGGCAGGTTTGAACTCAAGGATATGGCAGGAGAATTCCCGGGCTTAACGGCAAGCGCCAGTATGCTTGGAATGAAAGGTGTTCCTGCAGTAGCACAATTAGGAGCAGCTCTTCAAATTGCAATGAAAGGTGCTAAAGATGCGCCTGAAGCTGCGAATAACTTGCAAAACTTTATGCAAAAAGTAACTGCTCCTCAGACTATACAGAATTTTAGTAAGAAATTTGGGATTGATTTAAAGTCAGAACTTTTAAAGGCAGTAGCTCAAGGCAAAGATCCTATTCTTGAAGTTTTAAACATCATACAAAGAGCAACTGGCGGAGATGTATTCAAGGTTTCTGAAATATTTCAGGATATGCAGGTTTTAAACTTCATAAAGCCTATGATGAAAAATCTCAAAGAATATGAAGCAATTAAAAAGTCTGCATTATCTGCTAATGGTATTGTTGACAGTGATTATCAGAATATGATGAAAACAACTATTGAGCAATGGAACAGGCTCAAAATCAATATGATGGAAATTGTCCTGCCAAACCTTGCAGGTCCCTTGAAATCAGTTAATCAGATACTTGAAAAGATTAATCAAAATCCTATTCTTCAAAAGGGAATATTTTCAGCAATTATTGGACTTACAGGCGGAGGCATTATTCTAACCATTCTTGGAGGAATAACTATTGGGATTGGTAAACTTGTCGAAGGTTATGGTTCTTTTTTAAGTTATGCTAGGGATTTAACTCCTATCTTAAAGCAAAACACCATGCAACTATTGAAATTTCTTGGCTTGAATACAACTTTACACAACCTTGAAATAGTATCAAAACTTAAAAATGCAGGCAATCCTCTTGGAATTGATCTAACAAAATTCTCTTTTAAAACAGGAATATTTGCTGATATTAGGAGAATTAACAATAATTTAAGAGAAGGAATAATTCGCTCTTTTAAAGAATTTCCTTCAAATAGTATAAAAGCAATAAATTCGCTAAAAGACTGGACAGTTGCATCAATTAAAGCTGTACCCGCTAATTTTATGAATGGATTAAAAGGTATAAAGGCAGGTTTTCTTGATTTGCCGGGTAAAATAAAGTCTGCTGTAACAGCTTTTAGAGTTTTCTCGCTTACTCTTTTAACTTCTCCCATTGGCTGGATTGCACTTGCAATCGGTGCTGCCGCTTTTCTTATCTATAAATACTGGAAACCGATAACAGGATTTTTTAAAGGAGTATTCAAAGGTTTAAAAGAAGGACTTGCGCCTTTGCAGCCTGCTTTTAATTCTCTTGCTCAGGCTTTATCTCCAATACTTGCACCATTAAAAGCGGTTTGGAGTTGGTTTAAAAAACTGATTCAGCCTGTTAATGATACAGGCGGAGCTGCTGAGAAAATGGGCGTTAAGTTTGGCAAGGTTTTAGCTCAGATAATTCTTAAAATTACTGATTTAATCAAGAAAATGTTCCTGCTTGGAGCAAAAGTTGCTGATTTTCTTTCTCTTGGAATGCTCTCTAAAACTGCCAATACTCAGAAGGCAATTAGTAAACACGCACAGATTATCAGGGATCATCTGCCGCATTCTCCTGCCAAGACCGGTCCCTTGAAAGACCTGCATAAGATGAAACTTATTGAAACAATAGCCGCAACAATAAAGCCAGCTCCATTATTTGCTGCCATGAATAAAGCTTTATCTTTTAAGCCAAAGCCAATTTCTATGGCAAGGCAGCAACTTCCGGGAGGATCCGTAACTATTCACTATAACCCCAATATTTCAATAAACGGGGCAAGCCCGCAAGCTAAAGAAGACTTTGCTCAAATGCTAAGGCAGCATTCTTCAGAGATTGAAAGAATCGTTAAAAATGCCCGGGACAGGAATATGAGGCTTGCCTATTAAACAAAAAGTTTACTGACACCGGAACAGTTTAGGACAATAAGGAAAAATGTTTGCACAGTTAGGAAGTATAAAATTTGATCTCATAACCTATTTTAACGGCTTGGATGATAGTCAAAAGCACAACTATGCTGAACATCAAACTATTGAAAGCAAGCCAAAACTTCAATTTATAGGTGATGAACTGGATGAACTTAATATAAAGCTAAATTTTCACTCTTCTTTTTGTACACCTGAAAATGAGCTTAAAAAATTGAAAAACACATCTAAAAAACATGAAGAACTGCCTTTTATCCTCGGTAACGGTAAATATATCGGGAAATTTGTCATTTTAGAAATTACTTCAACCACCCAGCAAAGCGATAAACTGGGAAACCTGATATCAATAGAGTCTGAAATAAAGCTGAAAGAATGGAATAATAGCAATGCAAAAGTAAAAAAGAAAGCTAAAAAACAATATACCAAAAAGAAACAGACAATTAAGACTGCAAATAAATCTAGTAAAACACCGAAACAGATTGTGAGGCAATCGTGAGTGAATATTACGAATATATCACAAAAGAAGGAGATCGCTGGGACTTAATTGCTTATGAGTTTTACTCAGATTCAACTCTTTATGAATCACTAATTACAGCTAATCCGGACATACCAATAACACCAATTTTGCCGTCAGGATTAAAACTGAAAATACCAGTGAGAGAGGAAACTGACGAAATAGAATTTACTCTTCCTCCATGGCGTGAATAAAAGGAAAACTAATGCTAAAGCCGATATTTAAAGTCGAATATGAAAATAAAGACATTACAGCATATATTTCATCAAATGTGCTGTCAGTTTCCTATACCGATTTTGAACATGGGCAAAGCGATGAAGTTGAAATCCAGATTGAGGACAAGGATAATCTCTGGAAATCAAGCTGGTATCCAAGCAAAGGTGATAACTTAAAGTTAAATATAGGTTATGAGGAAGAGAAACTCTTAAACTGCGGGAGTTTTGAAATTGATGAGCTGGAATTTTCCGCACCTCCTGACACTATAACTTTAAAAGCACTTGCAGCAAACATTAAAAAGGCCTTAAGACAGTATAATAGCGTTGCATATGAGAATAAAACCCTGAAGCAAATAGCTCAGGAAATAGCAAATAAGCACAATCTAACTCTTATAGGCGGTATCAAAGATGTAAAAATCAAAAGAATCACACAGAACAAAAAGCGTGATCTTGAATTCCTTAAAAATCTCGCTGAAGAATATGGATATATCTTCAAAATTTCTGATAACAAACTTACATTTTATGAAACTGCAAAGCTGAGAAGCTCAAATCCTGCATTAATTTTGTACAGGCAGGATCTGATTTCATTCAATATAAAAGATAAAACACAGGATCAGTATAAATCCTGCGAAGTAACTTACCACGACCCCAAGAGTAAAAAACTTATAACCTCAACAATAAAAGGCAATTCAAGCAAGGCTGATTCCCTAAAAATTAACAAACGCTGTGAAAATAAAGAGCAGGCAATCTTAAAAGCTCAGGCAAGAATGAATAAAAACTCTCCTATTGAAGGAAATATATCAGTAATGGGAAATCCTCATCTTGTTGCAGGATTAAACATTGAATTAAAAGGTCTTTATCACCTCAGCGGAAAATATCATATTACTCAGGCAAAGCACTCAATAGACAGAATATCAGGATATAGAACGGAGCTGGAAATAGAAAAATGCTGAAGTTTGGGATTGTGACAAATATTGATGAAAATAAAGCTCAGGCAAGAGTTCAGTTTCAAGATAATGACGGAACTTCTTCATACTGGCTTCCTGTTTTGCAGGCCAAAACTTTAAAGGATAAATTCTACATATTGCCTGATATCGGCGAACAAGTCGTTTGTCTTATGGATGAAAATCTTGAAGATGGGGTAATTCTGGGCAGCATTTACTCAGATGCTGATACCTGTCCGATTTCTTCAAAAGATAAGATTATCGCCAAATTTTCAGATGGTACAAGTGTTGAAGTTGATAAAACAGTAGGAAACTTGACTATCAATGTAAAAAACTTCAATTTAAACGGCAAATTTATTTTAAACGGAATTAATGTAGCCGAGTTATTTAACTCTCACGACCATAATGAAACTGATACAGTAACCAAAGCTCCAAATCAGAGGCTTTTATGACAACACTAAATGAAATAAAATCTGTAGACTGGCAGTTTAAACTCAATGAAATCGGTAGTATTGTTGAAGGAATTGATGATATTGACCAATGTATAAAAATTATCCTGATGACAAGGAAAGGCTCTGATCCTCACAGACCCGAATTTGGTTCTGATATTTGGCAATATATTGATTATCCGGTTAATGAAGCTATTCCAAATATTATCAGGGAATCTTTTGATGCAATAGCACTCTGGGAGCCAAGAGTACAAATTAATGCCATCACTGCAGAAATAAATGAATCCCAGATAAAACTTCAAATAGACAGGCAAGTTACAGGAACAGATATTCAGGGAATTCTGGAGGTGACGGTATGACGCTGCCTGAACCAAGCTTCATAGAAAGAGATGTTAATAAAATAACTCAGGAATGGATTGCCCTGTATGAACAAAAGACAGGCAAGACACTTCAACCGGCACAGGTTGAAAGAATCCTTATAGATGTTGGAGTTTACAGGGAAAATCTTTTAAGAATCGCTATTCAGGAAGCTGCAAAACAAAATCTTGTTAACTTTGCAACCTATCCAATGCTTGATTATCTTGGAGAACTTGTTGGAGTAACAAGATTAGAGCCTCAATATGCAAAAACAGTTATAAGATTTGCGATGAACGAAACCAGAACTTTTAATGTTGACATCCCTGAAGGATCTCAAATTGAATCAAAAGATGGAAAAGTTATTTTTTCTACTTTAGATAATGCAATTATCCCGGCAGGACAGCTTTATGTCGATATTCCCATGCGGTGTGAAGCCTCCGGAGAAATAGGAAACGGTTATTTACCGGGTGAGATTAATAATCCTGTCTCAAATATTTCTGATTATATAGATAGTTTTTCCAATATTGAAACAACTTCAGGCGGAGCTGAAGAAGAGTCGGATGATTCTTACAGGGAAAGAATAAAACAGGCCCCCGAACAATTTTCAAATGCAGGGTCAAAAGGAGCATATGAATTCCTGGCAAAATCTGCTCATCCTGATATTATTGACGTTGCTGTTTTAAGTCCAAGTGCTGGTGTTGTCAAGGTCTATCCGTTAACAAAAGATGGAAATCCTCAGGATCCCATAATTAATGCGGTTAGTGCAATTTTGAATGACGATATGAAAAGGCCGCTTACGGACAATGTGATTGTTGAAGCACCCATTAAAGTTGATTTTGCTATAAATACGGAAGTTACTGTTTTTGATTATGCTGATCAAATTACCGTTAAAGTAGAAATAGAAAGCAAACTCGATTCATATATTTCTGATATGAAATCAAAACTTGGTAAAGGAATAGTTCCTGCACAGATTATATCAATAATTCTCTCTGTCACCGGGGTTTACAACGCAAATTTGATAAATCCTTCCTACAGATCGCTTGTAAAAAATGAGTGGGCTAATTGTATTTCAAGAATAGTAACAATTTCAGGAGTGGTTAATGGTTAATCAAAGATTAATACCGGATGGAATAAAAGATAATTCAACGCTGGCTTTTAATGAACTTATAAACAGGCTTGGCACAATAGATATTACTCCACTGCTTATCTATTTAATAGACAATGTAAACCAATCTGCCCTTGTTCACCTTGCAGAACAGTTTCATATACTTGGCAATGAAGGCTGGAATATGGTTTCAACTGATTTTGAGAAAAGAAAGCTTATCAAGGATGCCATAAAAAACCACAAATACAAGGGAACAAAGTACAGTATTGTAAAAGCACTGGAATCTCTCGGATTTATAGTAGAGCTAAAAGAATGGTTTGATTATGAAGGAGCACCGTATCATTTCAAACTAAAGCTGAGTTCTGCAAGTTACTCATATCAGGATAATTTAAGTTCCAAAATATACGAATACGTTGACGAATACAAAAATGTACGCTCTGTTCTTGAAAATCTTGAGCTTGATCTTCCGGCAATTAGTAACATTCCTGTAATTGGCGGTTGTTCAGTAGTTGGATTATATATAACAGGAGGGGCTTAGTGGAGTATACATTAATTTTAACTGATGCAGGTCAGTCAAGGATCGCTGATGCTATAGCTCACAGTACACAAATAAATCTGACACAAATAGCGTTTGGAGACAGTAACGGTTCGTATTATGAACCGACAACTTCTCAAACAAGCCTGCTACATGAAGTTAAAAGGATAAATATTAATAATAAAAGTGTAGATACCCAAAATTCCAACAGAATTATTATTGAAGGTTTTATCCCGGCTGCAGATAACGGCTATCAGATAAGAGAGATGGGCATATTTGATAATACCGGAGTAATGATAGCTGTTAAAAAATACCCGTTTATCGATAAAATCAATTCTACAAGCGGTGCTGTGATTGATCTTTATGTAAAAGAATATCTTACGGTAACAAATACGTCCGCTTTTAATCTGACTGTTGATCCTTCAGCAATTGTAGCAACCAGAACATTTGTTGACCAAAATTATGTAAAAAAATCCGGTGATACTATGACAAATAGCCTGGATTTTCCTGATTTTGGCTATAATCCCGGTGCTGCCGGTCAAATAACAATAGGTAAAAGTCTCGGATGGACAACTTACAATATGCTTTCTCACAGATGGACACCTGCAAATGGTGAATATGTAGAAATAAATGTTCCAAGTAGTGCCACAAATGCTGCAAGCCTTAAATTTTATTACAATGGAGACTTGCTTATCGGAAATAACAAAGTATTTCACGAAGGCAATCACAGCTCTTTAACTGACAGCCAGAAAATTTTATCAGCATCATTAGGATCTGATAACTTGAATAATGCCTGTTCTGCAGGAACCGGATTATCGGTAAATTTGACAGCATCATCAGCCAATCCATTTAAATTTTGTGCCGCTTGCGGTTATTATCAAGGAAATATTTTTAATATTATAAAGCAAATCATAAGCAATCAGGTATTTAGTGGCTTAACACCAAATTCGACAAATTATCTCTATATATCTGTAAATACAGGTACCGGAGCAATAAGTTATAATTCCACAACTATCAAACCTATATATGGAATAGGCACAGCCCTTAGACCTACATCTCCTGCTAACGGTCAGTTGTATTTTGATTATGGAGCAATGTGTTGGTATAAATACACTAATAATTCCTGGAATATAGATACAAACGCATATATATTCACAGCTGAAGCAGACACAAATGCAACTGCTGTGACTGCTGTCAGAAATACGATGATAAACCAGCCACCGGCACAGTATATACTTGATACTTCAACAGCCTGGAGCCCAGGTGGTATATATAAAGCTAAATTTAACTGCAACGTAATTTGTTATGGCGGTAACGGCAGCAATAATGATGCATTTGGCAATATTTATACAGGCGCAAGTGCAGGAGCTATGACCTATATTGCCGGTTACGGAGGATTTGATGCTAACAGATTGAATGCCTGGGCTCCTGTAAATGCAGGGAATTACTGGCAAGCCAATTGCAGCGGTGATGGCGGCTGGGGCATTAATGTACTTATACGGTTATATTAGGAAATAATTATATGAATATATTTCAAAGAATTGAATTGTATGTAGGCAGAAAAGTGAATTTTACGGCAGATGCATCGGGTGAAGTTCTGCTTGTTGATGAAGGAGATGGCCAAGGCTTAATTATTACCAGATGGGATATTGCAGACATTCCTGAACCTGCAATGGAGCAGCTGAATGCTATTCCTGATCCGCCCTCAGAAAAACACGAATATATTAACGGCGAATGGGTGTTTAATATTGATAAGGAAAAAGAAGCTATTATCCAGCTTATATCAGATAAATTCGATGAGAGGATTGCGCAGGGGTTTAAGAACAGTCTTGAAATTACTATGGACTTTACTCCGCAGGACATTGCACTACTTGAAGGTGGTATAAAAAGAGCTAAAAGTAAGGATTTAACCTCAATAAATCTCGAGGATCATTTTAATAGCGGTCACGATGTAACAATTGAACAGGCTGAACTGGTTCTTGAAGAAGAGTCGGAAAAATTCTGGAACCTTTTTGAAATAGTTAAAAAGCAGTTAAGAAGGCAGGTACAATCTGCAATTACTGAAGACGAACTTAATGAGATAAAGGCAAATTTAGAGAATGCGTTTAATTAACAGGAGGCAAAAATGCTAAAAGCAAATATTGAGAACTTTTCGGAAAATGAGATCAAATGCAAATGCTGTGGAAAAGTAAATATCAGCGATAAAGCCATAATTAATCTTCAAGCTTTCAGGTATATGCTTAATAACAAGTATAAAAAGAACATTAGATTATCTATTCAGTCAGGATGTAGATGCAGAAAACATAACAAGGCTGAAGGCGGAGTTGATGAAATCAGAAATGGAGTACTTGTCACTTCAAGGCACGAATGCGACACTAAAAAGTCTGATGCATTCGATTTAACAAGTCCTGATCTTGATTACAAGACTCTTTATCAGGAAGCGATTAACTCAAAATTATTTAATACAGTAATCAGGTACGATGTGAAACACTTTGTTCACGTTGATACAGAGCCAAGAGCCAATTTCGAGATTAAGTCCTGGAATTGGAGTAAATAACTTTTGATAAGGGGAATTTCATGTCTTTTGAACTCATTAATAACGGTATATTCATTAAGCAGGGTAATACTGCAAGCTTTGACCTGAAATTTAATATTGATATTACAGGTTCAACAATATATTTTACTGCTAAAAAAGAACTGAAAGATAAAATTCCCCTTATCTCAAAATTAATCATAAATCATCTTGATCCTGTAAATGGCCTAACAACAATTGATTTAGCCAAAGAAGATACTAATTGCCGGACAGGCAAGTATTTGTTTGATATTCAGCTTGCTTTACCTGATGGGCAGGTTCATACAGTATTCCCTAAAGGTGCAAGGCAGATGGGTGAATTGATTATTACTCCCACAATTACTCCTGTGAGGCAATAATGCAGGAAATATATTTTGAAATAGTTAAAAAAGAAGCTATAACGGTTGAAATAAACGGATTTAACCATTCGAAATATTTTTTAACACAAAAAGTCTATGATCCTGACAATGATGGAGTAATTGACCTTGCAAAAGAGGCTAAATCTGTTGAGTGGAATAATATTGAGAATAAGCCTTCTGAATTTAATCCTGCCTCTCACAATCACGATGATTTATATCCTGCAAAAGAGGATGTTAACTCCGCACTAAGCAGTTTACAAGCTTTATTGGATGAAAAAGCGGCAAAAGATGATGTTGATTCTATAGCGAATAACCTGCAGATTTCATTAAATGAAAAGGCAGTAAAAAACGATGTTAACTTTGCTGTAAACAATTTGCAAGATTCATTGGATGGTAAAGCCGGTAAAAATGGTAATCAAAGTGAAAATTTCTCCTGTAATGACTTAATTTCTGATGATCAGGTGATTATAAGAAATAAAGCATTTCTCTACACGGATGAAAGCGGAAATTTAATGTTTCAAGATGAAAATACTCCACCTGTGAGCCTACAGGAAATTGACTGCCCTAAAATCATCACATTATCAGGAAGTTTAATAAATAATACCATTGTTAATCTGACTGATGAAGTTAATTGGAATACAGACAAAGCCATAATTAAGCATATTATCGTTAATACAACATCAACTAACTGGAATCTTATTCTCTATTCTGACTTAGACGAAATTTCGGGCAATCTTCCATCTTTACAGATAATGACTGCGGCAAACGGAAACAAGGTTATTTATCTTGATTTGCCATATATTGACAATAATTCAAGTAAATCAGTGCATTTAAAAGCAAGCGGTATAGCAGATGCAACTGTGAAAATATTTGGAATAAAAGCGAGATAAGAAATGTCAATAACATTTAATGACTGGGATATACCAAGATGGGTTGCAAGACGTTCTAACGGTGTTTACAGCGGAAATATGAATACATCTGCTGTTTTTGATTATTTTGTTAATAATCCGACACTTAATGATTGTTTATATTTTACTTATGTTAAACAGCAGCCATCAGGCGGGGCAGGGTTTTGGAAGGATTTACAGGTCAGGATCGGTACTTCAAGAACAAATGCCGGCTCCGGTATCTGGGAATATTCAACTAAAAAATTGTCTATAAATCCTTCTTATTTTAATATATCAACCGGTACAGTAAATTATTCAAATCATGGTTTAGTTACCGGCAATATTATTGATATAACCTCAAGCGGCACAATGCCTGCCGGACTTATAAGTAACAATACCTATTATGTCAGGGCTGTAAGTAGCGGTGCTTTCTCATTTCATCCAACTCTTACAGACGCCCAAAATAATACAAACAAGATAAATTTTACAAGTGCCGGTTCTGGTACTCATTATATTTCTGCTTGGAAGCCTTTAATAGTAACTGATCCGACAAACGGATTTACTGCTTCTGCCGGAACTTATACAATATTCTTTAATCCTCCTGATGATTGGGATTATTTATACGATTGTGCTCCTACTAAAACCACTTCACCAGGCAATGATCACTGGATAAGATATAGGCTTACGGATGTAACCGGCATAACAGAAGGCGGACAAAATTCTACATCTACAGTTAAATGCGGCAATTATGCTTATAGAGTAAATGGCTATTTCAGCGCAAGCCCGGCCAAGTTTATAGATATATATAATCAGGATGTTGCAGACGGCAGAGGATTAATACAAAAATATCAGGATTTATTCTTAATAAGCTGCAATATAGAAATTGGAGATGGCATATCCGACTGTTATTTTGTTGATACAAGAAAAATAGTCCTTATGGAAGGTTGTTTTTATGTTGCAAACAAAGGCTATTTAACTTTAGGTTCCAAGTCAACAGGCGGTGGAGTGTATGATGGCTGCAATATATCATTATTAAATTTCAAAAATTCTAAAGTGGCGGGTAAAACATACAATTTCTATTGTATTACGGGCGGAAGACAATATTTGTATGCAACTACATTTAATAAAGCGAATTATATTTATCTGGCAGGTAATTCTGCTACTAATCAATCAGAAGTTATAGGATGCAGTTTTATTTCGTGTGCACCTTTATGGTCAGGTTATATTATGTTAGACAGGGTTAATATATTTGGTAATGGAGACGGTTTTAGATTTAATTATTCACCTTTAAATATTACACCCAATGATGTTTGTGTTCATAAAAGCTCTTCAGGTGCCGCAAGTACAAATTGGGTGAGCAGCAATGCAACCTACTCATTTAGAGGTCTTGTATTGAAAGATTTTGGTGATTATTGCCATCAATGGTACAGCGGATTAACCACAATTACAAACCGAGTAATGAATATCTATGATGCTATAGGTTTTGATATTACCAAATGTAACAGAACTGTATCTACATTTGTGGACTGCTACTGCAATGAATATTATTCACTTAACTACACGATAACAAATAAGCAAAATATTCCTGTTTCGGGAGCTAAGTTAACAGCAAGAAATGGTTTTGGCGATGTTATAGGCACTTCAGATTCAAATGGAAAGGTTAGTATAGACGTTAAAGTAAAGCAAATGAAAATAGATGATGGTTCTATAACTGATTATTCCCAGAATGTAACTGTAATAATCAGTGCGTCAGGTTATGAAACAATAGTAAATACCATACCGGTAATACAAAAAATCACTGATATATGTTGTTTAAGACATTCACCTTTTGCAAGTACTGATGAAATGTCGCAATGTTGGACATAATAGGCTAAAACAATTGTGTCCTAATGATACGAAATCCTGTCTGCTTCCGACTTTTCCCTTGAAGTATGAGAAAGGCACGCTAAACTGTCAATGTAAGCAGAACTAAAGGAGATACACAATAATGACAAAGGTTTTAAATACAAAAAACGAAGGATGGGGATTTTATGGAACAACAAAAATGGAATATCCCGAAGATCAAACAGATAAAAGATGGGAAGAAGCGTTCAATATTCTTTTAAAACTTTCAAACTTAGCTCCAGAAGTCATCCGCAGATTTTTAGATTCAAAATACGGCAGACACCTAGCTGATGCCTGTTATAAAAATGACGTAGAGCAAGTTATCAAAGAATGGTGGAAGAAAGGCTGGATTCCTAAAGAAATCTCTTTAAAAGATTACAAAAAGTCTGATAAAGAATTTTATAACTAATCTTTTAAAACGGGGATATAAACCTTTTTAAGGGGAAGTAACATTCTTCCTTCTACCGAAAAATTATCATAATGCAAAGATATTATGTGCGCTAAATCATCAATATCAATTAAAGTTAATGGAATATGAGATCTTTCTGCTTCATATTTAGCATCTTTTGAAAACCCGCCAGTACTAACATAAAGACATTTATCTTTTTCTTTTCTTCCCCCTAAAAATGACCTTATTTCTGGAGATTGTATTTGTTGATTGCGATGTTTTACTTCAACAAAAATCCTAGGTTCTTCAAGCCCTAAGCCATCAGTCGAAGCAAATACGTCTATACCACGATCAGAACCCTTTTTACTCCGTTTAGCAAGATAACCCATTGCATTTAAAATTTCTTTTACTAATTCTTCCATGTCATCAGGAGAAAGACTTTGAATAGAATCTTTTAAACTTTCTTTTGCATTTTCAAGCAAAGTCTCTGAAAATTCTTTATTTTCTTCCTTGATTTCTTTGTTCGATTCCTTTTGAGTTTTAGCATTAAAAATGCTTAATATTTCTTCTTTTTGTTCTGTAGTTAGCCTAAATAATGTTTGAGGTGATCCTAATGAATTTTTAGTACCTGTTGAAATAAAATCTCTGGAAATTGGTTTTTCTTTATACCATTCAACATTTCTAATATGAGGAAAATCATTGCTAATAGCTGGTTTATAACTATAATTGCTTGTAATTTTTCCAAGATAATATAATCTTAAAGACGAATCATAGGTTAAAACATAATCATCGATTTGCATAACATTAATGAAATTCTCAAAAAAGCCAACCCAAGTAGGAATAGATTTTTCACTTCCAGAATATTCTTTATAAAATGTGTTTTTTATAAAGCTTTTATCTTTATCTGCAAAATCAGTATTTTGACACCAACCTAATGCGACGATATTGTTATCAAAAAATAAAGGAAGTAATTCACCTCCATTAGACCTGACTATCCACAATTTTTCCATACTCACCATACTCCAAACAAACATTTTGATAATCCTTTTTATACCACAAATAATATAATCAGGAAATGTGTCGGATTGATTCAGTATTGATGAAACTTCCGACTTTTACCTTGAAGTTTGAGAAATACGAGCGATACTGTGAATGTAAGCAAACAAAGGAGATAAACGGATGAATAAAGATGTTTTAAAGATAGCACAACAAATATTAGACCTTGAAACATTAGAAACCAGAAATAGCGATAGTCTTGATTTTAAAGAGCAAGCAGTGTGGAGTATCAAAAAGGCTTTAGAACAGGCTTATAAAGCAGGTCAGGAATCAGTAAAATAAAGGAGCATAAGATGACAATGATGACATTAACAGAAAAAGAAACAAGAAATTTTAAAAAATTCAGAACCGAATTAGCCAGAATATCCAAAAAATACGGAATCGCAATAAACTCAGTCGGCGGAGTTATGATAGGCGAAATTGCAGATATCGAATACTCAAATGATCCTACCAGCGGTGACTTATATCCTGAAATCCTTATGTGGCAAGAAGACGTAGAGAAGTTATTGTAACAACTACAAATTAACTGACACATGGGAATTAGAAGAATTATATACCCTTACAGAACCTGAATTATTAAAGCTTGCTTATGATTTATACTGCGGAAAGCCTGTCAGGGAAGAGTTAAACAAGAATTTGATAATGATATCCCTAACCCTAATTATAATCAAATCCACATTTATAAGATCTTGGATCCAATATAGTTCCACCATACGTAGATTCATATGAAGATTCCACATAATGTTTTGTATTATCTGCAATTTCAGAAGTATAATTTACTTCACATTTATATTGGTGGGCATAATGTTGAGATTTATTATAATCCCATCTATCTACTCTATAGCGGACTCCAGCGGAATCAATTGTATAAAAACCGTTTTTTTGGGGTTTTATATAAATCTCTCCATTGCAACTATATTTTTTTATTTTCTCATTATAATTAGTTGCTCTTGTATTTTTCATATAAATATCAGAAATAGAATTTTTGTCTAAGGTTTTATAATCATTATTGTTCTTTTCAAAAATTTCTAACACTTGCTCTTTTGTTAAATCGTTACTACAATCAGGTACTTGTGGAAAAATGGAATTAAAAAATATTTTAAACATTAAAAAAATAATAAAAAGTAAGCTCAGTATTATACCAAAATTTTTAAGAAAACCATTATTTTTTTGGAAATTTTTTGAGAAATTATTATTATATCCACATTTAGTACAAGGTTTATCTGGATACAAAAGGGGGTTACCGCATTTATCACAATAATCATTATTTTCTTCAGGCATGTTTTTACCCATTTCTCAATTTAAAATTAAATAATCCTAATACAAACACGATTTTCTATTTTTCCATATTTCCACATTTTAAAATTTTTAACTTATCAAAGCTTGTTACTTTGAATTCATGTAACGTTGCTGTATTAAACCTGTTATTTCCTCTCCAAGCTTGTCTACCAGGATGGCGAGTTATGTTTTCAATTAAGGTATAAAATTTTGTATCTTTATTGCAATATTTTAGAAAAGTCTGCAAGTTTGTATTTAAAACATTCATCCCCTGTTTGCAAAAATTCCTATTTCCCCAAGCAAATACAACATTTTGGCAAATAGGTTCAGGTTTAATTGTACAATCTTTATTTGAATCAATATCACAAATGTTTATATTATCAATTTTAGGATTTCTAATATTCAGTAAGTTCAACACCTCAAATCCGTCGTAACTGTTATTTTTTGCTAAAGTCATACAATTATTAACAGTATCATCTAATGAATACTGATGAGTTTTTGAAGGATTAAACATAATAAATGTCAATATATTCTTAGTCTCAGGATCAACTCCTATTTTAATAGCTTTAAAATAAGGTCTATATTTATATCGTTTACCTTTACTTTCATCATATTTATTTACTTTAAATTCTTTATATGCCTCCTTGTTATTAGGTACAAGCAGGCTATTCCATTGGTTATCAGATATAGCATATTCTTTTTTATCATTTTTAGTATAATCTTTGCAGAAATATGCTCGTGTAATATATTCACCATCATTAAGACATCCTTCTAAAGGAATTAAATTGTTATCTTCATTCATAATCCTGCTCCTGCTCAAATCTGTGATTTAACTATTGTATAAATTTATTTATGAATCAGTCTATAATACTATTTGTATGTATTATTGAAAGTATCATAACACTAAAATAAAGTATGAATACGAAGATTGCAGAAAATTTTGGAGAACATGTTAAAAAACTGAGAATGGAAAAAGAAATGTTTCAGGAGGAATTTGCTGAAAAACTTAGTATTCATAGAACATATATGAACTTTATTGAACATGGACAAATAAGTCCAAGCCTTATTCTGATTTTTAAAATATCAAGGGTATTAGGAGTTAAACTACCGGAATTATTCGCTTTTGATAAATAAAATGTATCAGTATAAAAATTCTGTTTTTAAAAAGCAATTTATTTTATATTTCTTTTTAATATAATTAGAGAAAATTAAGAGAGAGAATCAGAATAATGAGAACTAGTTTTTTTGTACCAGTACAAACACCTAATTATAATAATAAAAATGTATCTTTTAAAGGATATGAAGCCGAATGTCTCAAAAAAATTGCTAAGGGTAAAATAGGTTCACAAGTGTTAAGCTCACTTGTAGAAGGTCCTGTTAACGATAAAATAACACCTGAACTTCAAGATGCATTCACTTCGGCATGGAAGACAGGAAAAGTAAGAAGTTCTTTAGAAGCTTATTTTTGGCGTAAAACTGGACTAACAAAGCCTAAATAATTTTTTAGCTTTTATCAATCAGGGTATTTAGTTTTTGAGAAATTTTAGTGCCTATTATAGAACCTATTCCCATGCCGATTAAAGATCCTGCTGGTCCAAAACCTGCTAATAAGGCTCCAAATATTCCTATATTAGCGAGCATAGAAGTAACATAAATTCCTGACTTTATCGTTTGCATTAATCCTGACTTAAATCTGTTATCAGTATTCTTTTTGGCAGTAAATGTTTTGGCTACTTTGGGTAACTCAAGCAAGCTTAATGCAATAACACTTAAAAGAGGAATTCTAAATAAAGACTTTCCAATTACTCTTGCTAAGAAATTGCCTTCAATTTTATAAGCATAAATAACTTTTTTTTCTCCAGATTTTTCAATCCTTTTTATTAATTCAGGATTTTCATAATCAATTTTAAATTTAAAGATTTTACCTATTAATTTTCCGAATTTAGTATCATCAAGAGATTTATCTGTATTTTTTAAGAAATAACTAAGTTTTTCCCCATATTTACCCTTCAGATTTAAAAGCGGTTCAAGGAATGTTCCTCTGAAGAATGAAAAACTATGTTGATAATTTTTATAATCATAATCAGGTTTAATTCCTTTAAATATCTGCTTGCCAGCAGATTTAATATCTCTCCAGTCTTCAGGCAAATTTGCAATAGCTAAACCAATAATTCCAGCTGCTCGTGTATAATTTCCATCTTCCATATTATCAGGCAATGAAGAGATTCTTCTGACTGGTGTTATTGGACTTAATGCTGCAAAGACAGCTTTTGTAGTTTCTTTGTCTTTAATAGTGATATTATCGAGTGCTTTAACCGTGTTTTTATATTGATCTGTATTACAAATTAAATTATTGAAAGCATTTCGAACATTAGTTATCTCAGGATTAAGTTTTGGGTCAACAATTCTTTGCGATTGTCTTCTATCTTCACCAGAACGGCGTTCTGAATCAACAGACTCGCTTTGTTGCCTTCTGTCAGTTAATTTGGTAAATTGCGGATAAAGTTTTAATATATCATTCCCCAATTTATTGCCTTCCTGAATTTGCTTTAAACCAGCCAGTACAGCTTTATGCCTTTATTCCTGTTTTTTTAGCCATGCCAGCATAAAAGGGTTTGGCACCCTCTATTTATATAAAAACAAAATACCTGAATTTGTTGCGTTAAATTTTGAAATTTTTACAAATAAAGTTTAATGAGGCCTGCAAACTACAAGTTTGCTTGAAATGCAGGAAATATTTAAAAAAGTTTTAATCAAATTTTAAAAACTGATACGTCTCTACTTCAAGAGCTTTAGCTATTTTATTTAGTTTGGATAAAGTTATATCGTTCTGTGCCGTTTCTATCATTCCAATTGTTGAACGTGAAACATTGGCATCACAGGCTAATTCTTCCTGAGATAGCCCTCTTTCCTGTCGTAAAGTTTTGATACGACTTCCAACTTTTTTAATAAATTGCTTGTCCATATAAAAATTCTCAGCTATACTGACAATAAAAGCAATCAGTAACACTGACAATATGGAGGTGTATTTATGTCAGAGATAGATTCTAAAACTTTTATTAACGGCGTAGGCAATGATCTAAAAATTGCCATTGATGATTTTGTCGGGATAGTCGTCGGTATTAAGGAAGATGTTGAAAAACTCAAAATTAAAACATCCAAGCCTAACAAAGATACAGCTAAAGCTCTTCTTGAATATATCGGAATGGAGGAAGGCAGAGCCAAGAAAAATATGGAAATTCTTTGCGGTGATGAAATCAAGGAGTATTTAAAATGGATTAATGCTTACTGTGAAGAATACTGCTGTTCGCAGGAAGAAGCCCTAAATCTTATTATTGAAGGAAAAATTTAAGCAAATTAGCTCAACTTATTTCTTTTAAGTATTTCATACATCTGTCTTTGAGAAAGACCAAGCGATAAACTCAAAGACAGTAATGATTTCTTGGTTCCATCATATTTTTTGCATATATATTTATTTCTTAAAGCTATTAAAGACCTGTTAGGAATACAAATCATAACACCCGGCATATTCTTCATAAGATCAATGGCTGTTTTCACGCCACAAAGAGCAGCTATTGTCTTAAGCTCCTCATTTGGCATTTCATCTTCTGTTATTTCGTCAAGCCAGGGCATTTTATCCATATTTATTGACCTCATCAGTGAACGCATCACGTTCAGACCGGAGTAAAACCTCCGGTTTCGGTCTATACTGCAGCACCCATTGGTCTTGGAATTAACAAATCCTCAATGGTACTTTCCATTGTTTCAAGAATTTCTATTTGAGCCTGATACATTTTGCACTCAATTTTTTTATCGTTTTTGCACTGCCAGTCATCATTTTTAAGACTTTTATCAGCAAATTCGAGTTTTGATTCAATTAATTTTTCGTTAATATCGCTAATCTGAGCCCTGATAATGCTAACAATTTTTTCTCTAATTTCCACTTTATTTCTCCTTTGTTTCTTGTTGAACACTGTTTGAACGTTGTTTGACACATTGAATTGCTTTAATGATTTTACTCACCATTGATTTTTTAATAAATCTGACATCACTGATTTTGAACTGTCTTTCAAGAAATTTTCTGAGTGATGTTTTTAAGAATTTCCTGTTCTTCTTATAGGCAACCTCCTTCCATAAAAATTTAATTTTGTTAATTTGTGCTTGCGTAGCCATATTTTCTCTGTTGCTGAATGAGATATTTTCCTCTTTAAAGTCTTTCCATAATCCCGCATTCTTTGCCTTTTCTTCCATATAAGCTATCAACGAAGCTGCTTCAGATCCTGTAAGCTCTTTGCAGCTGTTTACTTTGAAATTGACTTCAAGAATTTCCCGATAAAGATCATCTGAAATACCAAGAACAGAAGTTAATGTATGAATTTTTCTGATTTGTGCTTTATCTATCATTACAGTACTCCCAGTTGCGTTCTTCATACTCAAGGTGGCGCCCGTGGGCGATTCCAAACTGAATCCCAATCATAAAGATTGCCAGAATTACTAATAAAGAATAAAAAACTCTCTCTAATCTGCTCATAATCACCTGCGAAGCAAAACATTTGATGTTTCAACTATAACTTCACGCCCAAGAGGTTCGTTATTAATCTCAGCAAGATTAATTGAGCGCATAATTAATTTGCTTAAAATCCTTGTATTTCCAAGAGAAAGACTATAAAAATCTTCTGCAAGATAAATATAATTAGGCAAAACATTGTTTATTATGAGTTTTGTATCTTCAAGTGAAAGTTTATCAAGTTTTTTAGCCATCCCAACTCTGCTGTAAAGCTGGGCATATTGTCTTTTTTTACCTCTAAGATTTTCAATAAGCCTTGGCATACCTGTTAATAAAATGCCGATATCTGCCTTATCATGCAGCCTTCTTAACAGCTCAAGGGATTTATAGGGAAGGTGTTCAGCCTCGTCAACTATGATTAGTCTTCCTGAATCCTTGAGTCTGTCAATAATTTCAACAATCATTGAATGAGTAGTTCCAGTTCCTTCAAAGCCAAGTTTTTTATGGATTTCAGAGAATAAAACTCTTGCAGTGTACCCTAAATCAGCTTCAATTAAGATCACATCAGGATTTAATCTTGCATATTCTTTTACAGCTGAAGTTTTACCAAGTCCTGCCAGTCCATAGCAAACACCTATTTCTCCTTCAATATGACAGGTTTCAGCAACCTCAAAAACAACTCTTGCAATAGAAGTCTGGAGAAAATCAATAGTATGCTTTGCTTCTCGCAGTTTTTCTCTTTCAATAAAAGCTCTGACGGCATTTTCAATCTTAACTGTATCACCCGGATAATTTGCATTTATCCACATATTAAGCCTTGATCTTGCAATACCAAGAGACTTGCTTACTGTGGCAAAGGATAACTTTTTCCTTTTCATTAGCTGTTTTAATTGCTCATTGAGTGTTTGCATAACTCCTCCGCTATTTCTTTTTCACATTTCAGATGATAAAGTTTCTTTTTAACTGGCTTTTTGGAGTTGTAAAATTTTGAAACCTCAAAAGAACCTTTTTCCTGCTGTTTTTTGTCCTCAGCAATAACTCTGTCCATAAAAGTATTGGCAAGTTCAAGAACTTGCGGATCTTTTTCTTCAATGCCGGATGAGAGTTTTCTTGTTGTATTTTTAATGTGCCTAAGTTTGTCATTAAGGTCGTAATTATCCACCTGTAGGAAGCTCTTTGCGATTTTCTGATCTCTTTTCTTCTTAGCGGAAGCTTCCTTGAGTTCTGATTTTTCAATATCTGTCTGTGCAAACATTGGTAAAAGCTCAGCAATATTTGCCCTGCCAAGATATTCATCCGTAGCAGCTTTAAATACCCATGCTTCCTGATAGGCTTTAATATCTCGTCTAAGATAGACTTTCTCTCCCTTGGAAGCAGACATCCATTCTTCCCAGTATGTAATTCCAAGTTCTGAATCTTTAATGCCGTTTCTTCCAATAGTTAAAATCTTTGATGTTCTGGTACAAAATAAAGAGAGAGCATCTTTTGAAACAGTACGTTTGACCTTAAATTCCTCACTCCAGAGTTGATCTGGAGATTTTCCATTGAGAGTTTTACCATTTGAGGGTAATTTATTGAGAACATTTGAGATAAAATCATCAAAAATATTCTTAAATTCTTCAAACGTACATATTTTATTTTGCTTTATTTCCTGTTTGAGTATTTCAGGTCTTTCAACAACATTTCCACCTCTATATCCGATAGCGTGTTTTGACAGATATTCTTTAACTTTTAGAAAATCTCTTTCAATCTGTTTTGCCTGAGCATTATATGGCAGGGCAAAATGAGGCTTGATTTTAAGAAGACCAAGCATATATCTTGCCTGATTTTCGTTAATTTTCTTTCTGCCCCCTGCAAAATCCTTGGCTCTATAATCTTTTCCGTTATCAATAAGCACATCTGTTGGAATTCCATATTCCAGAGCTGCATTATGAAATGTTTGAAATATATGATCAGAGTTACCGGCTTCTTCGTGCAGTAGCCAGCCAAGCCACTTGCCTGATTTGACATCTCTCCATGCGCTCACCCATGGGAATAAAACTTTACCGTTTGAGTCCATAACCGCAACATCAATTTGAGCATGATCTCCACACCAAGCACTACCACAAGCAACTTTCGAATAATCTCTTTCAATGTAGCTGCCATATTTGCGATTCCATTTTGCAAAACCGTATCTTGCAAGATATATTGATGATGCAGGAACTTCTTTTTCAAGCTTATAGAGAAAACTGGATGCTGATGGAAATCTGTTTAATTCAATATCTTCTGTTTGAAGAGCAAATCCGTATGTGTACATTCTGCAGCTTTGAGCAGAAGGTCCACCTTGTTTAAGATATAAACTTTTAAAATACTGATACCACTCTTTTTTAATCTTTGTTTTGCCGGCATTATTGCCATATTTACCAAGGAGTCCTGCAACACCCTGTTCTTCATATTTTTTCCTTGCATCCAGAATTCTACAGTAAGATGTTTTGTATTCTGGATTTTCATAGTTCCATTGAGCAATAAATTCCATTAATTCTTTGCCGGAAAGCTTCTCGGACTCATTAAGAATAACAAGGTATTTATTTGCTTTTTCTTTTGCCCATTTGGGTGCTTTATTGTAAATTTCAAGATTTAATTCTATTTGATCTTCAGTTTGCTCATTAGAACCCCAATATTTCCTTTGTACTTCATAAGGCAATGATGATAGTAATACTTGGTATTCTTTCCTGCCCTCAATTCGCACAGCTTTACAGGCATATTTACCTTTGCAGCAATTTTTCCTGAATGTATCTTTTTTGATACCAAGAAGATCACAGGCTTCATTGGATGATAACCATATTTCTTTTTCAAAATCACTGCTCAACTTAATTTTACTCCAAGATTTTTAAATACCCAGTTGAAAAACAACTCACTTTTTCTCTTTCCTGCCATGAGCATAGATACATACGGCTCAGTCACATTGAGTGCTTTTGCAATATCTCTTTGGGTAAACCCATGTTGCAAAAGTTTAATTTTGAGCAAATTCCTCTTTGAAATTCTCCCCATTTTATGTATCCTATATCATGTTAAAAACTTAACTGAATATATCAGGTATTTTTATTTATATGCAATAATGAGTTAATCGTCAATGCGATACGCAAAATTGTGAAGAACTTAACAAAAAATGAATCTCTTTATTTCAATATTTACAAACACTTATGTCATATTTAAAATAAATTAATATAAGGAGTAAGTTACATGACTATATCTGACAGGATAAGGAAAATAAGGCAGGAGCAAGGATTAACCATTCTTGAACTAAGTAAAAAGATTGGTATTCCAGATAGAACCATAAGTAACTATGAACGTGGCGAAAGAAAGCCGTCTGTAGAGTATTTAACCCTTTTGTATGAACATTTGAATGCAAATCCTGAATGGCTTATTAGCGGTAATGGAGAAATGTTTACCGATAAATCAGCAATATCAGGTAAATTCTCTGTTGAAGATTTTCTTTTTATACCCAAATTAATGTTAAAACCAGCAGCAGGCTGCGGAACAATTGTTGACCTTGAAGATGTTGAAGACTATATTGCTTTTCAAAAAGAATGGTTCAACAAACATATCCATGCCCCAAAGAACTCTCTTGCTGTTATGACAGCAAATGGAGATTCAATGGAGCCAACTATAAAAAATGGCGATATGCTTCTGGTCGATACATCTCAGAATCAGGCAAGAACCGATAATATTTACATAATTCGCATAGATGAATGCATAGTAGTTAAAAGAGTTCAATGCATACCAGGCAATAAGCTGCAAGTAATAAGTGACAATAAAACCTATGATCCATATGTATTGGATTTATCGGATGAAAGTCATCAAGCCGTTATTATTGGCAAAGTTGTCTGGTATGGAAGAAGCATAGGCATGGAGTAGGAAATGTCAATATTAAAAACAATTGTGATTAATTCTAACTTTTTGTAAGTTTTACAAATTTTCAGGAATAAATCAAAAGTATGTAAAGACCGCAATTAAACTGGTTTTAAGATATTTTAAAAAGTCCCCTAATATTTCATTTTTACAAAAATATAGAAAAAATGACAAGGGCTGACCTGTTACCAATTAATATTAATCTATAGCATAGAACTTTAAATACACAAAAGATAACCACATTTCATCTGAATTGTAACAAAAAACAATGCAGAAAATCACAGAGACTTTTTTGACAATTAATTTGTAATATATAATTTATTTGATAAAATGATCCTATGTATAATAGACTACCTAAATTATTTGAAGTCTCTGAAATAGATCTCAATAGGCTGGATGAAAAAGAATCAGTAGATATATTTAGAAAATTACTGCATGCTGAAGCTTACAGTCAAGTTTTTCCTGTTGATAAAATAAATATTTCTCCAAATACAAAAGAGGCCGATGCTGGTATTGATGCAATTGTAGAGGCATTTCCTGATTTACAGGAAGAAGGATTATTAAAACCTAATGGTGCAATTTATCAAATTAAGTCTGATGATAAATTTAAAGGATTTAGTAAAGGCTCTATAATCAAGGAATTACTGGGTATAGACAAAGAGCAATATGAAGCTATTGAAAATAGTAAAGCTGAAATATTAAGAAGATTAAAGCCTGGTATTATTAAGGCATTAGAGGCTAATAAGTCATATATATTAGTTAGTTTTAGAAAAGCTGCTGCTGGAAATAAAAAGCAAACAGCAATAGATTTAATAAAAAAAATATTAGAAACGACTGGATTTTGTAATGCTAAGGTTGATATTTTTGACAGTACTAATTTAATTGGTTTTATTAATAAATATCCTTCAATTGTATTGAATTTAAAGAGAGCTGGAAATTTAGCATTTTTTTCTCATTATGAGATTTCTCAATCTGGGTTTTATAACCAAAATTTTAAAGAAGACAAATGCAGAGTTGAAATAATTACGAAATTACAAAGTTTACTTAGAGGTCTAGGGAGTTTACATATTAGAGTTCTTGGTGATGCTGGAATAGGAAAGACAAAACTTGTCATAGAAGCTACAAGTCCTGCTGATTTGGCTTCTTCAGTAATATACTGTAAAGAGTTTAAATATTTTGAAGGCTCTGAACTTTATCTCCACATAATAAGAAATCCTCATATTAAAGTTATTTTAATAATTGATGAATGTAACTATATAAATGCTTCCAAATTATGGCAGGATATAAAAAATCTTTGTCCTAATTTAAAATTAATTACTATTTATAATGATTCAATTGAGGAAGAAAGAAGCTCTGATATAAGGACAATAAATATTCCAGCTTTAGATAAGCAAGCAATTCGTCAAATTTTAGAGAAAGATTATACTTTAGACGAGTATAAATCACAGCATATTGCTGAGTTATGTGAAGGGTTTCCCAGAGTTGCACATATAGTAGGTGAAAATTTAAAGTCTGAGGATAATTTAAGTGCATTTAATAACTTAAACACTATATGGGATAGATATATTGCTGGTACAGATGAAGCTAACAGTGATGAGACAAGAAAAAAATTACTAGTTTTAAAATGTATTTCTCTGTTCAAAAAATTTGGTTATGATAAACAAAATATAAATGAAGCCAAATTTATTTCTGGATTAATAGAAAAAAAAGACGCTTCTATAAACTGGGATAATTTTATAAAGTATGTTGAAGAATTTAAAAAAAGAAAAATATTACAAGGTGATTTTGCTTTATATATAACTCCTAAAATCTTTCATATTTGGTTGTTTTGTAAGTATTGGGAACAAGAATCACCTGCATTTTTCGATTTTAATAAATTTATAGAAAACATGCCTGAACAATTAATTGATTGGCTTGCGGAAATGTTTGAATATGCAGGTGAAAGTCCAGCGTCAAGAGCAATCGTTAATAACATCTTTTCTAAAGATGGTCTATTCAAAGATATTAACTCTGTAAATAATACAAGGTTTTCTCGTTTTTTTTTAAAATTAACTAGTGCAAATCAGGAGCTTGCATTAAAATGGCTTGATAACATTATTACTAACTCTTCAGATGAGGATCTTCTCAACTTTAAAGAAGGCAGGATGAATATTGTATGTGCTCTTGAGAAAATTATATTTATTGATAAATATTTTAAAGAGGGTTCCAAACTTCTTTTTAGATTAGCAGAGAATGAGAATGAATTTTATTATTCAAACAATGCATCTGGTGAATTCAAAGCAAGATTTCCTATCTATTTATCTAAAACTCAGGTAGATTTAAGTACAAAGTTTGAATTAATAAAGGAATTATTTACAAAAAATATTAATAATAAACAATCCCTTGAGATAATTTTAGGTGCGATAAGTAGTGCATTAGAAACAAGATATTTTGGGTGTTTTAGTGGTGCTGAGCGGCAAGGTATTAGAACTTATGAAGCGTATGTACCAAAAACTTATGGTGAAATATTTGACTATTATGAAAATAATTGGAATTTACTCATTGATAATCTTGATAATTTACCTAAATCAATACAGGTAAAAGTTGTAAAGCTTATATTTGCTGAAGATTATGGACTAATGGGATTAAATGAATACTGGTTTAAAAAAGTTGTACAAACTATCATTGAGGTAGAAAAGAAAAAAATAATACCTGATAAAGATTTCTTAAAAGAACTCATCGGCTTAATAAGAATATTGAAATCAAATAAGATTCAACTTAATTTAGATTATTTTAAAATGCTGGAGAATCTAAGGGATAAATTGTATGGAGAAAACTTTGAATCTGGTCTAAAAGCAGCTCTATCTTTGGATAATTGGAATGACTATGACTTTAATGAGCAAGGTGAGCATATTGATAATCTGAAAATTAAGATTGATAGATTGGCTCAAGAAGCTGTCAATAAAAGAGAAATTGTAGAATCTAATTTATATTGGTTAATATCTAATGAGGCAAAAAATTCATACGGTTTTGCATACGAATTCTCAAAATTAGATAATAATTTTATATTAGAAAAAGTATTATCAGCTTATGAAAATGATGAGAAAGCCTCCCCTTTGTTTATTAGTGGATATTTAAGAGCTTATTTTGAAAAATCAGAAGATGAATGTGAAGAATTATTAGATAAATTGGCTAAAGAAGACTCTTTTGTTAGATTAATTCCTGATATAACCTGGAGAGCATGCCCTTCAGATAGGGGCATTCAAAGAACTATAATTTTATTAAAAGACAAAAAAATACATACTAATCAATTATATACGTATTTTCATATAGATAAAATGTCGGATGCTTCTTTAATTGGACTATTAAAATTATTAATAACAGAAAACTCTTCTGTATCAATGAATATAGCTTTAGATTTGGTATTTTACCTAAAAACATTCAGAAAAGCTGATGATTTTAATTTTGATAAAAAACTTTTATACCGAATTTTAACTAAATCAATAAGTCCAAAAGATAAAGAAGGAAATGACATTAGACAAAAACAACATGAATGGGTTGAAATAGCTAAAAAAACAGTTACTAAATATCCTGATAAAAAGTTATGCCTTATTTTAGCGAATGAGATGGTGAAAAATTTAAGAAAAGATGATACGTTAATGGGTTCATACCATTCTGAAGCATTAATTATTTTGGATTTATTAGCTCAGAATTTTCAAGATAACATATGGAACATAGTAATGAATGCTCTTGAGAATACAAAGTCTGCAAAAACATACTTAACTATAGGAGACTGGCTGAGAGGGGATTATGCATTTAATGAAGTCCCAGGAGCTTTAGAATTATTTGATGATAAGTTGATTTTTAATTGGATAGATGAAAACGTCTCATCAAGAGCACCTTTAATTGCAAGGTATGCTCCAAGATATCTAATTACGGAAGAGAAATGTTTAGCTAGGAAAATTCTAATAAAATATGGAGATATGGAGAAAGTACAAACAGAACTATACGCCAACTTTGGCTCTGGCGGACATGTTGGACCAAGAAGTCAGTATTTACTTGATAAAAAAGAGTATTTCGAAAATTATTTAAAAAATGAAACCAATTCCAATGTTATTAAATGGGTAAAAAAGTATATTAAATACCTTGAATACGATATAGAGCAATCAAAAATTGAAGAAGAGCGTTTTAGTTAAATTCTGGAGGAATTTTCGCAGACCGCAAAAATATAGAAGTTATAAAAAATAATATGGTCAAAAATGCGACTGAGGAAATTACGGAGTAATTTGCGAGGTCGCCAAAATTATTTTTAATAAACAGATTAATTTAAATATGAAATTTAAAGTTGAAGATTGTATAGTATACTTGACAACGATTAAAATTATGTGTATTATAAATTACAATAACATTTAATTTTATATTTGAATGTTTATCATTGATTATTAAAAGATTAAAGGAATTATTAACTATGTCCAAATCAAAATCACACAAAAATGCTCAAATTAAAGCTGCTGGTAAAAATGGAACTACTGAAGTCAAGATAAAGGGTAACCAGAGACTTGATGCTTTAACAAAAAATGGTAAAAGAGCTACAGAGATAGAACGAAATGGAAACCATTTTGATGCTGCTAATAGATTAAAAAATTCAGAGGCAAACCAGAAAATCTTACAAGTTCCTCAAAAGGATATGAAAAAAGCTGTCGAAGCCATGAAAAAAGTGGGTGTAAAAGGTTCTGTAAAAAATATGACTGGAACAAAACGATATTCAGTATAAACAACTTAAATTATAAACACATATCTTTACTATCACTGTTTTTGAGAATAGTATCAATGATTCTGAGAGCACTTCCGACTAACTTAAGAGGATTTTGGCAAAAATAGCAAAGCATTTATTAAAATTATCAAACCATTTAGAATTTGCTATCAAACCATGTGTGTCTTTATAAAAGGCAAGAAAATTTTTATAATCGCTAAAACTTCGGGGCAAAAGACTAATAACTTAACCTATCGAGATAAATCTTTACTATCATTAAGATTGAGAACAGTATCAGTAATTCTGAGACAACTTCCGACTAACTTAAAACCATTTTGGCATAAAATATCAAAGCAAAGTTTAAAGTTATCAAACTGAAGTTACTTTTGTATCAAACCGTAGTGCTCTTTATAAATATTTAAAACAATAAAGTAAACCATTACATCCGCATTTTGTTAAATTAATCAGAGAAATTCAGAATATTAGGTATTAGTTTATTAAAAACAAATTATATAAATGCTGCTTGTAATTTCAGCAGTGAATTACAAAATTAATAATTTTTTCTCTTAGGCACGATTTAGGCACATTTCAAAAAAATAAGGTTCCGACGATTTGTCGAAACCTTTATCTTTATTTGGTTGCGGGGGCAGGATTTGAACCTACGACCTTTGGGTTATGAGCGGCTCCAGGTGGGCTTTTTCAGGTTTTATAAATCTCAATCTATCTCAATGACTGCGATACTTTCGGCTATTTTGTTGAAAACCGTTAAAATGCATATATGTACATTGAAGTCGTCAAAATGTCGTCAAGATTTTTTAAAAGTCTTCAAAAATCGCCAAAGGTTTATTTCCTTATTTTGACTAAGTTTTCTAGAAATGAAACGATTGACGATAATATTTAAGCAGCTTTCTGCTTTTTATTTAATTGATCCATTATGTACTCAACTACTTCTGCCTTATTAAGAACTTTCCATACTCCATAAACATCTCGTTCAAATTCCACTTGATATTCATCAGGTATGAATTTAGCATATTTTGCTCTTAATTCTTTGAGGCTGTTTATAAATTTAGTTTCTGTATAAGATAACATCTCTATCATCTCTCAATGAAAAGTTTTTAATGACAGTATCAAAGACGTAGAAATCATGAATCAATGTTCCATGGTTGTATTATTATTTATTAAAATTTTGGATTGAGTTATTATCAATTTAATAATAAATTAACATTGGGGGGTGAAGTATATGCAAGAAAAAATAGAGATTATCAATAACTGGAATATAAATAAATTAATTAATCAATTAGAGTCAGGAAATATTAAAATACCAAAATTCCAGAGGGATTATAAATGGGAAAGATCAAAAATTTGCAAGCTATTAAACAGTATTTATAATCAATACCCAATAGGATCATTCTTTCTTTGGGTAGCACCAAAGGAATATAAACATTTTTGTAAAGAAATAGCTCACTTTAATTTACCTGATAAGCCTGAAGCCTCAGAATTTCAGTTTATACTTGATGGTCAACAAAGAATTACTTCACTATATGTAGCTTTAAAAGGATTGAAAATTGATAATGTTGATTATTCATCAATATGTTTTAATCTTAAAAAGAGAGAATTTCATCTTCCAAACTTGAAAACAGAAAAACATAATATACCTGCTTGGAAACTATTTGATACAACAGCTCATGCACTTGTTTACAATGAATATTCAAAATATGATGAACAAAATGGTTCGAATTATGCTAATGCTTGGCTTGAATGTCAGCAGATATTTACTAATTATCCTATAAGTGTAGTTAAATCATTGAATATGCAACTTGATGAGGTCGTTGAAATTTTTGAAAGAATAAATCAGGGAGGTAAAAGACTTTCTCTATTTGATCTTGTACATGCTACAACTTGGAGCCCTGACTTTGATTTAAGAACCAGGATAAAAGAATTTAATTCACAGATTAATATAAAACACTTCGGAGAATTGCCTGAAGAAGTATTCTCTCAATCATTGTCTTTAAACACTTTTGATGCCTGTACAAATGCGCATCAATTAAGATTAAAAGCCTCAGATTGTCTTGCTATTTGGGATAAGACAGTAAAATCCATAAGTCTATCTATAGATTTCTTAAAAACTCTAGGTGTTAAATACTTTGAATTGATACCCTATCCAGCTTTTGTGCCTTTAATTCAGTACTATTACAAGATTTCTGGGTACAATTCAATGAAAGCAGAACATAAAAAATTGATTGAGGACTGGTTCTGGACTTCGACATTTTCTCAAAAATATTCAAGTACAACTCTAACAAAAATGGGACAAGACGCTTTATGGATATCAAAAATGATTTCTGAGAATTCTCATGAAGCCAATTTGTCTCCTGTATCCTTAACTGCTAAAGATATCTTAAAAATTCAGATGAAAACTAAATCAGTATTAAAAAATGGCATATTTTGTCTTATGGCCCTTGCTGAACCTAAAGACTTTAATAATGGTGATCTAGTTGTACTAGACAAATCTCAAATAGCCAATACAAATTCTAAAGAAAATCATCATATATTTCCATCTTCACAAAGAGAACAATTTGGAGAGAATGTCGAGATAAATTTATTGCTTAATTATGCTTTTATGAAGTGGATCCCGATAGTTGGACAAATTTGTTAGAGATTTAAGATAAAATATTTGCTCTATTGTAATAACATTTTCTTACCTAAATTAACACAAAATCATTATCTGGAATATTTGAATTGAAA
>Ga0209639_1001043_pt1 | contig 31558 bp, 28 predicted proteins | sample EPASupsiteHSE605_FD_187268 | JGI IMG/M metagenome (GOLD analysis project Ga0209639, IMG submission 187268) | Bioremediated contaminated groundwater from EPA Superfund site, New Mexico - Sample HSE6-05 (SPAdes) (version 2) | ecosystem: Environmental > Aquatic > Deep subsurface > Groundwater >... | reverse complement strand
GGGGATGACCAGACTTACGCCGGTGTGAATGCCTGTATCGCCAACCTGCAAAAGGCCGGCACCAAAGTCAGCACGGCAACGTGGAGCGGCCAGTCCAGCACATCGGAATATGCCTCTGATGTAAGCATCCGGGTACCCGTCGGAAGGCGGTTCAGTCTCCCCGCCATGCAGGTGGGTGACAATTGGTACTGGGCTTTGGGCTAAAGGAAATCCTGGTGGGAACGGTGGAAACGGCGGCATCGGCATTCCTATCTTATTAGGGTCAGCCCAGTGAATAGTAGGATCTACCGCCAGAGAATACGGTTCGGTTAAGTTGTTAATCCATTGCACATTGCCCGGAATGTGTCTTATTGCCTCGAAAGTTGGGCCAGGTGCAGACCTGTAATCCGGAATGATCTCGCCGGTTTCGGGGTTCCTTACTTTGCTGCCATAGCCCCAAACAGTTGTTTCAGGGAAACCCTCAGGTAATATTTGTTGGGTGAATTGGCTAATAGTCACTCGATAATTATGGCTTTTTACTTTGGAGGTATGCTTATTTTTAACTACAGTAGGCTCAAATACTGGTGGGACAACCAGTTGGTTTAAATACTTTGGGATAGTATTTGGGTCAAGCGGATTAGGCATTAAATCTTTCAGCTCCTTTAAGATTGTGGTTAGGACTCGGTTACGTTAGCAAATGGAAGTTGAAATCTGGATTTTAGGCACTATCCCGATGCTGAGCATGTCCATGATGAACTAACTACGTGATCATATAGTACAAGATATGTATTTTTTATAGTAAGCGTGTCTATGGTCATCAATACAAAAATGAGCGACGATGACGTTCGGCGCTCATTTTTATAATATTTTAAACCCACCCGTTGACTTATATTATTACTGTAACAGAAAGGGCTCTTCAGTTCAGCAAGTGAACTTGTTTAGCTAAAAATATCGATAATAATTCTAACCTGGATTTTACAGAGGTTTGATGCTTTGGGGAAAGCTGAATACATTACACGGATCATACTTACTCTTAATGCTTTGCAAAACTTTCACATATTGACCGTAGTAGGCCATTTCGTAATCTTTTAGTTTACTATACGGAAAGTTTACGTATGAACCAAAGGTAAGCTCCTTAATATATTTAAAGCCCTTTGCTACCCACGCCTCATTAATTGGCGCTTCATCATTCTCTTCCCAGTCGGATGAAATGGCCATTATATATTTTGCCTTCCTATAATAAAAAGCAGTTTTGCTTTTAATAACATCACTTACCGCGCCGCCTAATGAATATACTTTAATGAAGGAATTGTAATCGGTAGGCGCATGATCTAATATTTTGATAAGTATGCGTAATTCATCTTCGCAAAGATGCTTGTACATAAATCTTCCGGTGTCCGTGAATTTTTCACTTTCCGGGTAGGTGTTAGCTATTGTGTTGACAGCCTCAATAAAATCAACATACTCGATATTTTCAAAAGTAATACCTGATATACTCAGGAATGGCTCTAATATTTTTCTGGCTTCTGCGGGCTTTCCATAAAAGAAGCCAAAAAGGTAAGCCCCTTGTTTATATACTCTGCCGAAGGCGCTCATCCTTCGATCCAAATCTTCCAACCATTCTTGCCAAACACTTAAAAATCTGAGTCTAGCAGGTCTATTGTTGTTCCACTTCAGTTGGAAAAGCGTTATTTTATCTACCTTCTTTTTTAATTGGAAGGTGAAGGAAGTGACGACCCCGTAATTTCCTCCTCCTGCTCCACGCAAGGCCCAAAACAAATCAGGATGGCATTGTTGATTAGCAACTATTATATTCCCTTTGGCATCCACCATTTCCACTTCAAGCAAACTGTCAAGGGTAAGTCCCAAGTAGCGGGCAGATAAACCTATCCCTCCGCCTAGCACTAAACCGGATATAGCTACTGTTGGGCAAGTACCCCCCGGAAATGCATAGCCTTGTTCATAAAGTACTTCATATAATTTTCTAAGCCTTGTTCCTGCTTGTACCTTAACTACGTCGTTAATGGTATCCACTACTGTATCATTCATTAGTGTCGTGTCAATTACCAGTTTCTCCGTTCCGGTTGAATAGCCATCGTAGTTGTGTCCCCCTGAGCGAATCCGAATTCTTACTTGATGTTTTTCTGACCAACGAATAGCATTGGCTACATCCAGTTTATTGTAACAATATACGATTGCTATGGGATAGGCATTTATAGCCCTGTTGTACTCTTGTCTAGCTTGTTCATATTCTGGATCATAAGGCCATATAACCTTACCTGTCAATCCTTTATGTTCCAATCTAAGCACCGTCCTTTCGGTTTATTGTATGCTTGTACAAATTATGTGGTGACTTAGACGGTCAATTTCGTGGCCAAGAAAGGGACAGGAACATTGGGCAATCTCCTCCAGATGTCTCAATCAAAAAACGGCTCAACCTTACGTAAAAACCGTTTATCATCGTTATGTTCTTTATTATCCCGGAGAAATCGTAACTCCTCACGTTGGTGTTCTTGAGAAACCTAAAATGAAGAAACACATCTACGTGGAGACTGTCGCAAGTATGAAACCATTAGAATTCTGAAAGTCCACCACAAGCGGCTCCTAGAACGGGGGTTTAAATTGTATAACAATTTAATAGGACTACCCTCGACAATGAAAACAATTTAGAAAATAGTGGTAGTAATGAAATGCCAGATCGTTTTAATAGACGATTTGGTATTATTAGTTTTTCGTTAATTTATTTTTGTAGTATTTGCAAATTAGAGTTTATCTCTCACTTAAGTTGGACTCAATTCATATAATGTCTTAATCTATATTTTTCTGTTTGATAGAGTTATCAGAGGCACAATTAACAACTGGCCTAATTGAAAATACACCTGTCTTAGGTGTAAACCATTAACCACATTAATTGCTTTAGACGGCAATGATGCGAAAATAGGAGCTGATTATTGGAATGGATAACTTTAAATCGGGAATAACATCACAAACATATACAAATAATTTAAGCCCACAAGTATGGAGCTTTGTTTCGGCCCCTGCCTTGCATCCCATGAAGGTTACTGTAAATGTGAATAAACCGGGAACTGCTTATGGCTTAATATTCGTTGCGCCATATACTTCGTATGAGGCAACTATGATTGGGCAAACGGGCGCACTGATCATGGATCAGGTTGGTAACCCAGTCTGGTTTAGACCGCTCGATAGTATATATATACAAAATTCGGACTTTAGAGTACAATCCTACAAAGGCAAACCAGTTCTTACCATGTGGCAAGGAACGATATCAGGAACACAGTCTGCAGATCCTAATCTTCCAGCAGGAGATCCTGAGCCTGGTGCTTATTTCCAAATCATAAATCAGAATTATAAAGTTATTAAGAAACTCACTGCCCAAAAGGGATTCACTGCAGATGTTCACGAGTTTACTATAACAAATCAAAATACTGCTTTGTTTACTGCTGTGAAACAAGTGCCGGCAGATCTAACACCGTATGGTGGTCCAGGAGATGGATATTTTGATAACTACTCCATTCAAGAAGTCGATCTCGAGACAGGCCAGCTTCTTTTCTTTTGGAACGTGCTTAAGCATGTTGATCCGGCAGACTCGATGTTACCCGCGTCTTCTGCAACAAGCTCCAATAATATCTGGGACTGTTTCCACGTGAATTCAGTTGAAGAGGGGCCAAACAATACACTTCTAATTAGCATGCGTAACATGTGGGCCATTTATAATATTGATAAAATAACTGGTAAAATAATTTGGCAGCTTGGTGGAAAACAAAGTGATTTTACTTTTGGCCCAAATGCTATGTTTTCTTGGCAACATGATGCGCGTCACAGACGTGGAAATAGAATAAGTTTGTTTGATGATGCTTGTTGTGCGTCACCCAGTTCTCCGCCAGAGAGCCAAGCACATGGTTTAATTCTTCAACTCGGTTTCCAAAACATGACTGCAAATGTAGATCGAACGTATTATCATGATCCAACGCTATATGTTCCAAGTCAAGGAAACGTTCAAAAACTGCCTAATGGAAATCAATTCGTTGGATGGGGACAGGAACCCTATCTTTCTGAATTTGCAAATGCCGGTAATACCGAAAAAGATCCTTCATTGAATTTTTTATATGATATGCGTTTTCCTAATCAAAATCTTTCCTATAGGGCGTTTAAGAATAAATGGGTAGGTTTGCCACTTTATCCACCCAGTATTGCTGTAGGACTATATTGTGAAGCTGCGATTGTTTATGCTTCATGGAATGGTTCAACTGAAACTGTCGCTTGGCAGGTGTTAGCTGGTCCAAAACCTAATAGATTGTCAGTGATGGTAATTAGCACCACTCGAACCGGATTTGAGACAAAAATTGATATTAATTCAGATGGGCCATATTTTCAGGTAAATGCATTGAATTTATGTGGCCAAATCATTGGTACATCACGGATTGCTCACGCATGGTAAATTCATTAGGCAATAAATAAAAAAAGACTACAATCCTAGAATCGGGCGTTTTGGGCGTTTCCGGTCTTTTTAATCAGGTCGGTGTAAGATGTACTTTCGTATTGAATATAGATTTATGGTTACAGTAATAGGATTGCCATCAATGGCAGGTAGAATATCCTATGCTTAGGAAAATGGGCTTATTATCCCTTTTGGCTACTTCGAAGGCTTCGTCATTCCAAGCATACCAGTCTACAGGGTTATAGGCATGTTGCAAGAGATACGGGCTTTTTTCGTTAATTAGTTTATTAGCTTGTTTGCTAGTATGGACCATAGCAACCGCCATTTTGTTGGATATTATACATGACATGCTATTATTATGTCTAAATGCGGAGTCGGAATATTCATTGGAGAAGATTGACTTACTTCTAACAGAACTCCAGCAGGAGTTAAGTGCTTGGTGGGATCTATAGCAAAGACTGTGTTTAAACAGATGCGATAAATCCACGCATGTTGGTGCTACAGCCTTGGTATCGGTAGGTTCTAGAAGGCATATAATCTTTTATAGTCTGAGGCGTATGAGATAATATATTTGCAGAGCATATCACATATTTATATGCTCCGGCTTTTTTGGATTATCTCCGCTATCTTGGAAGGATATAAAAGATTGATGTGGAGGGTTAAAGGTAAATTATTTGGGTCATCGAAAACCCTCGCATCATAGCTCAAAGAACCAGAGATGACCTGAGTAGTGCAATGCCCAGTATAAGAAAAGCGACATTCTATCGTTATATACTAAAAAAATAATTCTAAAAATAATCTTGATTCTTCCAGATGCAGAGGATTTTTTACTGAAATGTGAAGCTAGTTGTGATTAATATGGTGATTCTATTGCCGTTTCTGTACCATTACAACATAGCCCCCCATTAGGCATATAAGAAATAAGAAGGTCCGGCCCTCGGCAGGCTGCAGTGGCTGTCCCCCCTTGCCGCCCTCAAGGCCCGCCTTACCCTGGCCGGGGGGAATACGGAAGGTCTGCTACGCCTGGACGTTTACGACCGCCTTAGTGCCGCCCGGGCCTACGAACACATAACCCTGGGGAGGGGTATTGCTGAGCCGGACACAAATACAGATAAGCTTAATGATGTGGCGGACACTATCATTCCCAGTTGCGCATCCGTCAAATGAAAAGCCGTCTTTAAAGCCGGTAAGATGCCATTGATGACGGTCCTGTCCATGATGTTGATGAGCAAAATTAGCCACAAAATAACGAACCAAAAGTTAGCCTTATATAGAGGCAGTCTCAATTCCGACATTTCTTTTGACTCTTCCTGCAAACTGCTGGAGCTAGATGATGTCATAGAATTCTCCTCCTTTTGTGCGCAATAGAATCTCGGCATTCGCCGAGTCAGATGGCATAAGGCTTTGTATGAACCATCGATATTGAAATCTTCCTACTTTTCGGTAGGAGGATTTCATTTTTAGGGATTTCCAATCTCAATAAATTCCACTTTCCAACGGCTAATAAGCTGCGGACTGACTCCATAGTTGGTGGCAATCTCATTGAGCGTACATTCCTCTCTGAGAACCTCCAAAACGATCTTAGCTTTTTCTGCTGGACTGTAGGTTTTTCTTTATCTTACTCATATCTTTATTATTTTATTTTTTCAGTTCCGTGTCCTACTCCCTGGGTACATTATGATGGAGGATGTCGGCGCAAGCAATGACGCCATTGCTACCCTTACACAGTCCAGCTGAGATATCGAGCAATATCTCAAAGATGAGGTAATTAGCATATGGCGGCCAGAAAAAAGGGCGACCACGTTGGATGTTGTCGCAAGGCTCGCGGGGCATATCAAGAAGGACGGAACCCCGAACATCCAAATGATGTTGATATATACCGCACTGAGCGAGGAGGATTTAACCCGCGCGGTTGAAGAATTAAGTTGGATTTAACGAGTTTATTTGTTAAACTAAATTAATGCATCTCGAAATATGTTACGAAATAAAGTAATCAAGTAATTGAAGTTGGAAAACTAAAATTACAAAGGAGAAATGCAAAATGAATGACGAGAAGATTTTAGAAATGTTCGCCCAACTATTGCAGGGGCAAACAGAGATTCGCGGAGAGTTGAGCGAGGTTAAAGAGGAATTGGGGGAAGTAAAAAACGAAATCCTCCAATTGTCTACCAAAGTCGAGCATGAAATTGCTGATAAATTACGAGGATTGTTCGATGCTCGTGAGGTTCAAACAAATGTAAACGAGCGCATTATAAGTTCCCTTGACGGTATTGAGGCAAAATTGCATAGCGTTCAAGTCGATGCGTTTAGAACATTAAGGAAAACACGTTAAATAATTCTAAAGTATAAGAGATATAGATGAGAGCCATACCCGTTTGGTTAGTCGTATTCGGTGGTCTTTTCATTGGAAACAGCCAAGTTTACTTTCCCTTGACTTGTTTACAGAATTCACCGATTACCTGGCTGTCCGTGAAATTTTGCAAGGAGTAAAAGTGCGGGTAGAAAATAAAATAGAGCCAATCGCTAAACAAAACACCGAGTTTATAGTTTATTTGATGACTGCTCTGATCTTTATTGTAACGTTATGCTTATTGCTCCTTCGCCCACTTACCTGCAAGTGCCGGTTCTGGCGGAAGTGTCACCATAAACGGCGGTACTGCGCAGGGCGTGAAGTATGGCGTTTACTCCAGTGACGGCACATCTGTCAGATAGTATACCCCGGCAACGTCCATAGTAATAATGGTGTAAATTGTGTCGGTTAAGGGAGGAAATGAATTCCAAGTATCGAATGTAGAGTAGTAAAGGACGAATAGGCGAGGAGAAGGATAATTTTATAATGAAAGGACAAAATTATTCCCAAAGAAACAAATACCACTTTTGATAATAACTATTTAACTCTCTATATTCTAGTGTATTAACAGGTAGTTTAAATTTAAGTTCAAATTGGACTACGTGTATTTTAGCATGTCGATTGGTTAGGAAGGTCTTTAAACAATGGTGTTTCGTTTTTCCGTGCGTAATCCAGTATTCAGCAGTTCCTCCTACCATTGACTTACATTAGCGGACAGACCATAGATTCCCGTGGAGGGATATATAAGTAATCGAAAGTCGGTTTTCTTAGAGTAAGGAAAACCGACTTTTTGCTTTCGGAAGATGTATTAACTAATCATTGGTATGTTTTGAATAGTTGTCATGGGCAACACAGAGAAAGAATCTGACGATAAATGACAGAATTTTGCTTGACAGAAATCGTTTACAGACGTAATATATCATTAACTACATTTGTAAACTTAACTTGACAGGAGGTTTAAATTTGTTAGAAACACCCAATATATCCGATGCTGAATGGGAAGTTATGAAGATCTGTTGGTTGAAATCGGCTCCATGTACCGCAAATGAGATCGTTAAAGCTTTAGAACAATCGAAAGATTGGAAACCAAACACGATTAAGACTTTAATCGGGAGACTTGTGAAAAAGGGGGCACTTGGATTCAAAGAAGAGGGAAGAGTCTATATCTACAATCCGTTAGTGACAGAGGAAGAGTGTATCCAAGCAGAGAGTAAGTCCTTTCTTACTCGTGTTTTTGGCGGAGCGCTAAAGCCTATGCTTGTTACCTTTCTTCAAGAAGAAAAACTCTCTCAGGACGACATTGAAGAACTAAAACAGCTCCTTGAAGAAAGGAAGGAGTAAAGATGCTAACGCTTTTACAGGCAAATTATCTTAGCTTTTTTTACTGGGTTTTGATTACATCTGCCAAAGCAAGCATCTTCATCTTTTTTCTCCTCGGAGTGAAATATGTACTTAGACATAAAATGGGAGCGCGCTTTCAGTATATGCTATGGTCAGTTTTGATCATAGGTTTAGTGTTGCCATGGACACCTAATACTCCCGTAAGTGTTTATAATTACCTCGACTCTACCCACATACAGCAAATGATAGCATCGATCGTTGACCGAACCACACAATCATCCTCCGCTAACCTTGCAAACCTACAATCTGGTTTGGACCAAACTGCTGCTGTAGTGGATGACAATTCTAACAAAGCTGTTGTAAGCACCGAAACCCAGCGATCAAGTGATGAAAATGCAAATTCATGGACCCCCTCCCCGTTCATTTATAAATTAATTTATTACATATGGTTATTAGGGGTCTTGACATTGACGGTTCTCACCGTCATCGTTAACAAACGGTTTTCTAAAAACATTGGACATGCTTTGGTGACCGACCAAGGTTTGCTTTCGGAGTTCAATAAACTCAAAGCAGAATTAAAGATAAAAACAGAGATTGCTCTGTTAAAATCGAGGCACGTAAACAGCCCATCATTATTAGGCTTGATCCACCCAAGGTTACTATTACCCATTGGGATTGAGCAAACATTTAGTTTGGAGCAGATAAACCATATATTTTTACATGAGCTAATACATTTCAAACGTAAGGACGTATGGATAAATTGGTTAGCCCAGGTATTGATTATCAGTCATTGGTTTAACCCACTAATATGGTACGCTTTTTACCGGATGCGGGAAGACCAAGAGATATCGTGTGATGCTTTAGCGACATCACGAATTGATACTGAGCAATGCAACGACTATGCCTATACGCTCGTCAAGCTGGCAGAGACATACTCTATAGCTCCTCGAATGGCGAGCATGTCAAGTTTGTGCGGCTCAAATTTACAAATTAAGAAGAGACTAATAATGATTAGAAGTAGAAAGGATAAACAGGCTTCAGCCAAATGGTCGTTGCTAAGCGTTTTGGTGACTGGATTGATAGCCTTTGCGACACTCACCAGTCCTCAAGCGGATGCAAACCCCGCTTTAAAAGAAGCTAAAACCGCCAATGTATATCAAGAAAACAGTGGGGAACAAGCAATTGGATTCCCTAAGGGGATTGTCGATACAAGTTCGGGAATCACAGTGGAGGATATCACAGGTGCAAATTTCAAAGGCAAAGTGATGTTGATTAAGGACCCCACCCGAGTTAAATTAGCCGTTACTAAAGATATTGGCGTTATGGGAGAAAGGGTCAGTGAGCTCGTCAAAGATATGGGAGGTATTGCCGGAATTAATGCGGGAGGGTTTTATGACCCGAATGGTAAAGGGAACGGAGCTTTCCCAGATGGGTTAACCGTGCATGACGGGAAACTCGTCCACAATAATGTGGGAGAAAAAGAAGTCAATATTGTTGGATTTGATGACCAGGGGAAAATGGTCCTTGGTAACATGACGGCCAATCAATTGGAAGCGCAACACATACGTGAAGCTGTTACATTTGCGCCTAATCTTATCGTAGAGGGCAAATCCGTAATTTCAGGGGATGGTGGGTGGGGAATTGCCCCTAGGACTGGTATTGGTCAAATGGCGGATGGTACTGTAATTTTCGTTGTTATCGACGGACGCCAACCTACTTGGAGTATCGGGGCGACCTTAAGTGACCTTATGAATGTCTTTGAGGATTATCATGCCGTGAATGCAGTCAATCTCGATGGCGGTTCTTCCTCAGAAATGGTCTATCAAGGCAAAGTCGTGAATAAGCTTTGGAACATTTTTGGTGAACGATATGTTCCCACAGCCTTTGTGGTTACGCCTTAGAGAGTGAGGGAGTTCTTTTTTGTCGTGATATTAATGGAGGTAGCATGAGGAAAATACGAAAAATACGACTAAAAATGATTATTGCTTTTTTTATTTTCAATGCAGTTTTCGCTGTAACCCTAGCTCCATTCACTATTTTTTGGGGACCATTTGAAGCAACAAAAACTTTGGCGGTCGGCTCCGTTCTCTCTTCGAGGCATCCACAGGTTGTTAAGGCATTTCTCTCTAATGAAGAAATTAGTGAAATTGTGAACAAATATGATGACATCGACTCGCAATCTAATAGCCCAATCCAGCGTACTGTATCAGATGCATCTGCTGGCATTACGATTGAAGATATTAACGGCAAGGCATTTAAAGGCAAAGTAATGCTAATAAAGGATCCGAAACGGGTGAAAGTAGCTGTGACAAAAGAATTGGAGGTCACAGGTGCACGGGTAAGCGACTTTGTTAAAGACACAGGAGCTATTGCTGGAATAAATGGTGGAGGATTTTATGATCCTAATGGTGCAGGAAACGGAGCTTTTCCTGACGGCTTAACCGTGCATAATGGAGAAATCGTACATAACAATGTAGGCAACAAGAGTACTGAAATTGTAGCCCTTGATAAGAATGGCAAACTGATCGTTGGGCAAATAACGGCTGATGATGTTAAAAAGAAAAACATACAGGAAGCGGTATCTTTCTTACCGACCTTAATACAGGACGGAAAACGAGGTGAATTTCAAGACTCAGCTTGGGGAGTCGCACCACGAACTGCCATCGGACAGAAAGCAGATGGCACGATTATTCTTGTCGTAATTGATGGTCGACAAGCAACCTGGAGTTGGGGTGCAAAAATGAGCGACCTCTATAATCTTTTCAAAGATTATGATGCGGTTAATGCTGCCAATCTGGATGGCGGTTCTTCTACAGAACTCTTTTATAACGGAAAAGTGATTAATAAACTTTGGAATTGGGCTGGTGAACGCTACCTACCGACGGCTATTGTAGTCATGCCAGAATAGCATCAACTAATAAATTCACTTATATAAGCTACCTCTTAAAGGTATATAGTAATCACCGTTATAAAAGGAGAAGTGACTCATGAAGAAGAAACTGCGTATCTTATTAGTTTGGATATTAGTTTCACTCATTTTTCAATTTGGAGGGCACTCACTTTTGAACATCCAAGTTCAAAAAGTTATGGGACTGACGGCGGTAGATAGTGAACCACCGATCACGCCCCAGCTTAAAGCAACCATCCCTGGTTCTGACCTTACCAATATTCAGGTTTCTTACGCTAAGGATTATTTGGCTTATTTGGAGAATGGTACACTTAAAATCTTCAACTTAAAAAAGGAAAAAATTGTATTTGAGAAAAAATCTTCCTCAGCCACTGATCAAACATTGGGCGTCCGAACCTATCAATGGCTACCCGATCGAAATATCTTACTCTATTTTTATGCCAAGAAAAACCCTAATGAGGTGACAACCGTTAAAGTGTACCCCTCTCAGACTATTACCTCAAACCCTTCAATTGATCCGAAAACAGAAGACCCAAATCAAGCGGAAATTGTGACACAAGAGGTTCCAGCAGAACCAAGGTATGAAAAACGGTATGGAAGTCCACAACTTACAGAACTGTATTCTCTGGAGCTCCCGAATAGTGATGAAGATACTGCTCCCGATGATCGTTTACATCTGTTTGATCCACCGAGTGGCAGTGAAGAGATTTCAAAAGGCGGGAAAATTGAAAAATATGTTGTGGAAACCTCTACCAATTTAATGTACTTAACTGTCACGAATGGCTCGACACAACAACTCATGAAAATAGATGTTATGAAAAAGGTGAGCACCCTAAACAAACCAAGAGAGCTTATCAATAATATGGCTACCTCTGATCGTTACGCAACACTCTATATTGACAGTAAAGTGGGAACTGAACAACAAGTTGTCGCCTTAAGTAATGGAAAGCGTCAAGTTATCTCAAAAAACACCAACGATAGAATCATAGGAGTCAGAAAAGGTAAAGTGTATATTGGAGAAGTAGAAAATAATGAACTCGTAAAGATTAAAACCACAGCCGACCTTGAATTGATGAAGGAGAACCCTTCACTGAAAACTGAATGGAAAGGCTCGATCCCCTATAATGAAAATCTACATATGCTTATCGGGGTTACAGGTCAATTAATCGTCTATGATAATCAAACAGCTAGTATCATTACAGACGGTCATCTTGCAGAGGTCAAATTGCAGGGAGACGAAAATTACGTATCTGTCGATGGTGCAGAGCTTATCCAACTTACTAAGGCAGGAATATCTACCCATGTGGAGTTGAAACCCCTTAAACCATAATCTATTGGGTTCAGTTTTGAGGTCAAACCAAAAATAACTGTGCAAATCGCAGTAGAATTCACCAGTGATATATTGTATAAATCATATATGTTTACCCTAAAAACAACAGAATCTCAATTAAAAATGAAGGTACCTTAATAATTACTTTTGATTTTTTTTCTTAATATAAACGTCTCTAGAGACACAAGTCAATTTTAAGAGATACTTATTATTAGTGTTCACTGTTAGAGAAACTTATAAACTTCGCACTATTCGCTTGTCCAGATTCTAAATTGCTTAACACTGCAAGATGTCTGGGAACGCATCTATTCCGAATGGTTTCCATCTGCAAACTATATCAATAAACAGAAAGGCCATAAATCTTTGTGGACCGAGAATAAAGATGTAACTTCACCGCAATAAAAATTGTCATCCAAAAAGTTATGGCCGGAAGTACAATCAGATTAGTACAGAGAGGAATCGTCTTCATGCCAAGACCTATGTGTTTTAGTGTGATGCAGGCTTTAGTACACCCACTAGCCACTTACAATTGTAAGTGGCTAGTGGGTTAATTGTTTGAGCAACGATTATAAATCCGGTCCCACAATATATGCATGGGTTACCTGTCTGTTGCATCCTGAGGATTTTGAGTCAACAAACTAATTTTCTCCTCTTGCAGCTCATTTGTGTCTTCCCAAAGGTAATTACTTACCTGGCGAATGTCGATTCCACACTTTTCAACCGGTGAAGAAAGAACCACCATTGTCTCAGCCCGGCGAAAACCATAAATCTGATCAATTTTAGCAAAAAGAATTCTTTGAAGATCCTCATTATCCTGCGCCCGAATTTTAACCAGATAATCGTATTGCCCTGTTACAACATGTGCTTCTTCTACTTCAGGGATATGTTTCAGTTCTTCGATCGTGCGATAAGCCTTGTCTCCCTGAACGGTAACCAAGCCCACAATGGCAGTTACAGGATAACCAATCTGACGGGCATTAATTCGTGCATGAAAACCTTCGATAACCTCGCTCTCTATAAGTTTTCGTATCCTTTCATTTACAGTGACGCGTGAAACACCGATCTTGGTGGCAATTTCCTGATAAGAGGAACGGGCATTCTCTTGCAGATATTTAATAATAGCTAAATCCGTGGCATCTAAGGATTGCATGAAAGATCTCCTTTACTTTATTTTGATGCTGAACAGGTCGGTTTCGGATAGTGTGCAATTAATTACTTGCTATATGAGGGCGAATTAACCATTTTGCCCAAATAAACCATATGATGATCTATGCACATTATTATCTCTGAGAAACGGGTTTATACTGTAACATACAAAGAACACCAAGGAAAAACCCCAACAGTTCAGGTCGGGGTTGGACTTAGCGAGTAAAAAGAAAAAACCTTATGGTACCTACAAAAAGCACCAACTTTTACTCGGACAATATCATATCTATGGTGAAAAGTCTATAAAAACTATGCTATAACAGGTAAATGTGTTTTAGTCTTTCAATTTGGAAAGGTTATAAGATTAATTACAGAACAAATATATAGCATAATAGTAAATACAATTACATAATGCTGTTGACTACAGAATAACGTTGTGGTATTATGAAGACCAACAAGGTAATGGCTTCCATTTGTAAAGAAGATATGGTAGTTTGCCACATGTTTTCTGTCTGAGAGATTGCTAATAAAGGTACAAATTTAATCGATTGGAAATTACTTTTCAGAAGGTCTGAAAAAGTATAAATCACACCGGTGTGATGATTTGAGCAGTGCCGCTCTCGTCGCAGGACTTATATGCCCTGTGGAGGGGGCGTTTTCTGTTTTAAAGAGAACCCTCGAGGAAATGTTTCTCTTTGAGTATGGCGCCAACTTTAAAAGAAGTGTTTATATTGCATGGCAAACCCACCTTACTGGGTGCGGTTAGCGGTGCGCTGGCAGGTTTGGTGGCCATTACCCCCGCCTGTGGCTTCGTGTCAGCAATGTCATCCATGATCATCGGCTTGATGGGTGGAGCGATATGCTTCTTTTCGGTAAGCATCATGAAGGCAAAGTTGGGCTATGATGATTCCTTTGACGCTTTTGGTGTGCATGGTGTTGGCGGCACCTGGGGCGCCCTGGCTACCGGTTTATTTGCCAGCAAAGCAGTAAACCAGGCGGGCAGCGACGGTCTCTTCTTTGGCAACCCGGGGCAAATGACCTCTCAGATAATAGCTATCGTGGCAAGTTACGCCATAGCCATTGTAGGAACATACGTTAATTGTTATGTCCCGGCCAATACCCCTGATGTCCTAAAGGGGAGCCGGCATAAAATATTCGTTGAAAAAGGGGGGAAATGATTATGAAAATCAATATGGACAAATGGGCCGGAGATATTATCGAGGATGATGAGGTAAAAAATCTTCCCATTCTATTCTTTCCTTGTCTCCCATTGATTGATAAGGGAGTTATTGAAGTAGTTAACGATGCCCAATCTCATTTTGCAAATATGAAGGCAGTTATAGCCAAGTTTCCCAAAATGATTGGTGCTATGACAGGTATGGACTTAACCTCTGAGGCGGAAACCTTTGGCTGTGCGGTTAGCTTTTTAGATACGGAAGCTCCTCATATTAGCGACGAAATTGTGTTTGACAGGGCAACGGCGGAAAGTTTGCAGGTACCTTCCCTGCAAGCAGGACGTGGACCCGTATTTGTGAAAGCTGCTGAATTGGCAGCCCAGAGCATTACAGACCGTCCAACCTTCGGGGGAATGCTTGGCCCATTTTCTTTGGCGGCAGTCTTAATGGGACTGGAACGAACTTTAAAAGCTTCAATTAGAGACAAGCAAACGGTGCATATTTTATTAGAAAAATGTACTGAGTATGGCCAAGCTTATGCTCAAGCTTTTAAGGAAGCAGGAGCAAACGGTGTATTGATTGCTGAACCCACAGCAGGTTTATTGGCACCAAATCAATGTGATGAATTTTCATCCAAGTATGTTAAACAGATTGTCGAAGCTGTGCAAGATGAAGAATTCTTTGTTGTTCTTCATAATTGCGGGAACGTAAAAAAATTAGTGAATTCTATGGTTAGTACAGGCGCTAAAGGCTATCATTTCGGCAATGCGGTCAAGATGACTGATATTATTCCTCAAATTCCTGAAGATTACTTGGTATTTGGCAATATAGATCCGGCCAGAGTGTTAAAAGAAGGGACAGCTGAAGTAATTAAGAGGGCGACAAAGGATTTATTGGCAGAAATGAAACCCTACAGGCATTTTGTATTATCTTCAGGATGTGACCTTCCGCCGGAAATACCAATTGCCAATTTGCAAAGTTTTTTTGAGGCCCTGGAGGAGTTTAATAACAAAGAGTTAGGGAGGTAAGAAGGTGAGTCAGGATGAGATTTTAGCAAAACTTAAAAAATCAATTGCCGAAACAGACACTGACCTGGCTGCAGAAGCGGCCAGGGAAGCGGTGGCAGCGGGCATGGAACCTATGGTTGCTGTTAACGAAGGATTGTCCCAGGGTATGAAAATTATTGGTGATCTATTTGATGAAGGAGAGATGTTTGTTCCGCAGCTTTTAATTGCTGCCGAAGCTTTTGAAACGGCGATGGGCATACTTTTTGCAAACATGTCCGATGAAGAAAAAAGCAAGGCTTCCCAGGGAAAAATACTTATTCATACGGTTCAGGGGGATATCCATGATATTGGCAAAAATATTGTCAAAACAATGTTGTCGGCTGCGGGTTTTGAAGTCTTCGACTTGGGCCGGGATGTACCTGTGGAAGAAGTGGTTCAAAAGGCCAAAGAATTTAAAGTGGATATTATTGCCGGATCAGCCCTCATGACCACCACTATGCCTTCCCAGCGGGATATCATTGCCGTGTTGAAAGAAGAAGGTATTCGTGAGCAGTTTAAATGCATGTTCGGGGGAGCCCCGGTATCTCTCGAATGGATAGCAAAAATTGGGGCAGATGCCTACTCGGAAACTGCATCCGGAGCTGTTGAGCAAGCAAAAGCCTTAATGGCAGAAATAAGGAGGGGGTAAAATGACTCTGGCCAAATCCCTTACTGTATTTGACATCTATGATCGAGCTAAAAGCGGTCCGAAAATGGACGAAAAGGACTGGGACTACAAAGTAATACCTCAGAAAGCGGCTGAATTAAAGAAAAAATATGGCCTTAAGATGGACAAAAAACAAATCATACCGACGGACAAAGAACAGATTGACAATCTCTTTAAAGCCGGTTTGGAGATGTTAGTGGAATGTGGGATCTACTGTATTGATACAAAACGGGTGATTAAGTATAGCGAGGAAGAGGTGCTGGCTTCCATAGCTGCCGCGCCAACAAGCGTCATCTATGGCGAGGGCAAGGATGCGGTAAATTTGAGCTGCCGCAGCTATACTGACTCCCGTCCGCCGATCATCCAGGGGGGGCCTACGGGTGCGCCGTGTACGGAAGAACTCTTCCTGGCCATCCACCAGTCTTACGCTCAGGAGCCGCTGGTAGACACTATTGTTGATGGGGTGCTGCAAACAATCAAGGGCCACGATCCTGTGCCGAACAGCCCCTGGGAAATTGCAGCGGTTAAATCCGAAGCCATCATGGTGCGGGCTGCCCAGAGCAGGGCCGGCCGTCCCGGGATGGGATTATAGGGGAATGAAACCTCACTTTCGCCTGCCGGAGTAATAGCAGCAGATTTTCCCGGCGGGATGAGGCAGTCTGACAGCCATGAGGTATCCCAGTTAAATGAGCTAAAAATTGATGTAGGTGCATTGGTTTTCACCGCTCATTATGTACTGGCTGGAGATATTATCATGTGTGAGCAGATGCCTATCTATGGTGGCTATGCAGGTGGTTTGGAGGAAACAACCATTGTTGACGTAGCAACCACGATCAATGCCTTCGTCATGACGCAGGCAACCTGGCATTTGGATGGTCCCGTCCATGTGCGCTGGGGAATAACTACGGCCAGAGAGACTCTGGCGGTAGCCGGACACTGTGCCATGGCTATAGAAGCTAACACGAATTTAATGCTGGGCAATCAATACTACACCCTGGCCGGGCCCTGTACTGTGATGTGTTTGTTGGAGACGGCAGCGCAGGCCATTACCGATACGGCCAGCGGCCGGGAAATACTGTCAGGTGTAGCGGCGGCTAAAGGAGTGGCCACCAACTTTACCACCGGCCTGGAAGCAAGGATGATGGCGGAAGCAGCGCGAGCTGTGGCCGGTATGGAGACAACCAAAGTTAACGAGATCTTAGACAAACTTGTCTCGATATATGAAAAAGATTACAAAACCGCACCTAAGGGTAAATCCTTTGAAGAATGTTACGATGTGCTGAGTTTAGTACCCACCCAGGAATATTTGGATGTCTATGATGAGGCAGTGAAGATATTAACCGGTTTAGGTCTTGATTATTGGACTAAGTAGTTAGCTGGGGTAATGGAGTTTCGGGTTTGTTTACTCGAAATTCCATTACCGGTCCAAAATTTTATATGGAGAGTGGCTCGAAAGGAGCGCATGGACTCTAAACCCATGTAGCCGGGTGTAACTCCCGGACTCTTCGCCAAATTTAAAAATATGGTGTAGATCATGGCTGGTTTTGAATAATGCAATCAGGGGTGGTGGAAATGCAATATAAAGTTATCTTTCAGCCATCGGGCCGGCGGGGGATGGCTACAAACGATAAAACTCTTCTTCAGGTTTCCCGGGAATTAGGAGTTGATATTGAATCACCCTGTGGTGGTGCCGGTAAATGCGGCAAGTGTAAAGTGAAAATTGAAGCAGGCTGCTTGAACCTTTCACCCTTGACTGAGCAGGAAAAGGCCATGCTCACATCGGAGGAGCAGGTTGATAATTTTCGGTTAGCCTGTTGCGCCAAAATTCAGGGGGATGTCATGGCCTTCGTGCCGGAGCAAAGCAGCGGGGGTAAACAAGTTATTCTTGAAACGGCCCAGGAGAGGCATTTTAACTTAAATCCTGCTATAAGAAAATATTACATAGAAATGGAGAAGCCCAGCCTGGAGGATTACAGAGACGATTTTATGCGCCTTACAGACGCTTTAACAGGCAGGTTCAGTCAACTTAAAGATCTGCAAATTGATTACAGTGTTTTATTGACCCTGCCCGATAGTTTGCGGCAAAGCGGCTGGCGGGTTACAGCAACCCTCTGGCAGGACAAAGAGATTGTAGCGGTTGAACCGGGACGGGTGGAGAATAGTTATGGTATGGCGGTGGACATTGGCACAACCACCATAGCGGCTTATCTTTGTGACCTGGCCACGGGCAATGTTGTCCAGCGGGACTCGCTGCTGAATTCCCAGGTGCGCTTTGGGGATGATGTTATCTCCCGTATTTCTTATTGCATGATGAACGATGATGGTCTGGCTTGTCTGCATAACCTGATTATCAATGATCTTAACACCCTGGTGGCCAGGATGACGCACGCTGCCGGCCTTAATTATGAAAATATTTATGAGATGGTCCTGGTTTTTAATACAGCCATGCATCATATCACGTTGAATATAGACCCGCAATACATGGGGCGTGTTCCCTTTGCCTCCGCCATAAGAAGCCCGCTGAATATTAAAGCACGGGATTTGGGCATCAAGATTGCCAGGAGCGGCAATGTCCACTGTTTACCTGTGGAAGCAGGCTTTGTCGGTGCCGACAATGTCTCTGTGCTGATTGCGGAAGAACCCTACAAGAGAAACAGCATGATGCTTGTGATCGATATTGGCACGAATGGTGAAATTGACTTGGGCAACGCTGCGGGGATGATGTCAACTTCATGTGCTACCGGCCCCGCTTTGGAAGGAGCCCAGATCAAATACGGCATGCGGGCAGCTCCCGGGGCAATTGAAAGGGTTAAGATTAACCGGTATACCTATGAACCGGCCTGTCAGGTCATTGGTGGGGCAGACGGCCTGGGTGCCCAGCCTAAGGCACTGGTCAAGGGTATTTGTGGTTCCGGTATTATTGATGCCGTTGCCGAGTTGTTTAAAGCAGGGATTATTCACTCTGACGGAAGGTTTAATAAAGAGCTTAATTCTCCCAGAATTCGCCGGGGTGCCGACGGAAAGATGGAATATGTCCTGGCCTGGTCTGCGGAGACGGTAATCGGCCAGGATGTAACCATAACTCAGAAGGACATACGGGCGGTGCAATTAGCTAAGGCGGCCTTATATGCCGGAGCAAAAATTCTTATGCAAAAAAAAGGTGTGGCTAAAATCGACAGCGTTGTTCTGGCCGGAGCTTTTGGCAGCTATATAAATAAGGAAAGTGCGCTTGTCATCGGGATGTTTCCTGACTGTGCTCTGGAAAATGTCACAGCTGTGGGCAATGCGGCAGGGGAAGGTGCGAAGCTGGCTTTACTGGACCTCAGCAAGCGGGCGGCGGCCAGGGAGATTGCTGCTTCTATCCAGTTTGTCGAGACAGCGGCGGAAGAAGATTTTCAGAAACATTTTTTTGAGGCAATGGACTTCCCCCATGCCAAAGATCCCTTCCCTCATATAAAGTATATATTAACGAATTTTCCAGGCAGGTAGAATTGATACATTAATTGGGATGGGAGGCAGAGTCAGGTGGCATTTTTTTGGACGACGGCACAAGAAAAGAGGTTAGGTGAGCTAAACGCTGCCGAATCACAGCGGAGCATGAGCTTTTCCGCCCTGGTTGACAGGGAAGCCGCTTTTAAAAAAGTGGAACAGCAGCTTATTAATGAAGGCAAGCAGCAGCTCAATAAACTGAGAAATGAAACAAAGAGACCGGCTATATGTCTTCTAGAAGCACGTCTGGTGGAGGCTTTAACCGGTATGGGTTTTGTTCAGGTAGCAACACCTGTTATTCTGGCCAAAAAGTCACTTGAAAAAATGACCATCACCGATAAGCACGCGCTTTTCTCACAGGTATTCTGGATAGAAGAGAATAAATGTCTGCGTCCGATGCTGGCGCCAAACTTGTATTACATTTTGAAGGATCTACTTAGACTCTGGGAAAAACCCGTACGTATTTTTGAAATCGGCCCGTGTTTCCGCAAGGATTCTCAGGGCAATAATCATTTAAACGAGTTTACCATGCTCAACCTGGTTGAATGGGGTCTGCCGGAAGAACAGCGTCAGGAAAGGATTGCCGAGCTAGCCCATGCTGTGCTGGAAGCCTCCGGTATTACCGAATACCATCTGGAACAGACTGATTCAGTGGTCTATGGTGACACCATCGATGTTATGCATGGAGAGATCGAACTGGGCTCGGGTGCGCTGGGACCCCACTTTTTGGACGGTCAATGGGGTGTGGTTGGCCCCTGGGTAGGTATTGGCTTCGGGTTGGAACGTCTGCTGATGGTTAGGGACGGCGCTCATAATGTCAGCAGCAGGGGGAAAAGCTTGACTTATTTAGATGGGGTAAGACTAAACATTTAAGGGTTTTCTTTATGCTGATTAAGTTAGAAATCTTGTTTGCGGAAAAGAGGCATGTTTATGGTGGCTGCTCAAAAACTTGACACGGTACTGGACAAAGCCCTCCAGGAAATTTGGCTTTCCCGGGAAGAAATTAAATTTCTGCTCCAATTAGCTGATCCGGTGAGCCGGGAAAGGGTTTTCTTAACAGCCAGAGAATTGCGCCAAAGATATTTTGCGGATAAAGTATTTCTTTACGGCTTCGTCTATTTTTCCACCTATTGCCGAAATGATTGTACTTTTTGTTATTACCGGAAATCGAATGATCTTTGTCAACGGTATCGCAAGACAACAAGGGAAATTGTTGATATTGCCTGTGCCTTAGCCGAGGCAGGAGTGTATCTTATCGATTTGACTATGGGGGAAGATCCGCAGTATCTGGCCAACGGTTCCGAGGGATACGAAAATTTGCTTGAAGTTGTGCAGCTGGTTAAAAAGAATACCGGCTTGCCGGTAATGATCTCTCCCGGGGTTGTTCCGGGGGCTATTTTAAAAGAGTTGCAGCAGGCCGGGGCAGACTGGTATGCCTGCTATCAAGAAACTCACAACCGCGCGCTGTATAAAAAACTTAGATTGAATCAAAGTTACAGTGAGAGATGGGCAAGCAAGATTTATGCCCGATCAATCGGCATGCTGGTTGAAGAAGGGCTGCTGGTTGGGGTCGGTGATTCCCGGGAAGATATTGTGGATTCCTTGCTGGAAATGAAAAACCTGGGGGCGGAACAGGTCAGAACCATGAGCTTTGTACCCCAGCAGGGTACGCCTTTGGCGGGCAATGGTTCACCGGACGATAGGCTGGAGCTGAATATTATTGCCGTTATGCGGATTTTATTTCCGGACAGGCTGATCCCTGCGTCTCTGGATGTCCGAGGAATCTTTGGCCTGCAGCAACGACTTAATGCCGGTGCTAACGTTGTTACATCCTTGATTCCGCCGGACCGGGGGCTGGTGGGAGTTTCCCAGAGCACCCTGGACATTGCGGAGGGGCACAGGACGGTTAAGGGAGTTATGCCGGTTTTGCGGGATTGTGGCTTAGCTCCGGCTACTCTGGCAGAATACCAAAGATGGATGCAGGAAAAGCAGGGCCGAATAAAAAATAGGGCTATAGGAAAGGAAATTTTATGCAAGTAGCTGTGTTGGGCGGCAAGCTGCAAGGAGTGGAAGCGGTATATCTGGCGCAAAAAGCCGGCTGGCAGGTTATCCTGGTTGACCGGGACCAGGCTGCTCCGGCTGTGGGAATGTGTGATCAATTTTTACAATTCGATATGCTGGACAAAGATCAACTAAGGCAATTATTTAATGAAGTACAGTTTGTAATTCCGGCTCTGGAAAACCAAGCAGCCATGGAAAGCATCAAGCAATGTGCTCTGGCGGCTGGTGTAAAGACTTTTTATGATCCTGCAGCTTATCAGCTTTCATCCTCAAAAATCAAGTCCGACAGGCTCTTTGCCGACCTTGAACTGCCTGTACCAAATCCTTGGCCCTGTGGGTTTCCCGTAACCATAAAACCTTCCGGAGCAAGCGGCAGTGCGCACGTTTACAAGGTCAACACCCCCGAGGACTTCAAGGAACTTATAAGGAGGCTGGGCAATTCAGAGGAATGGGTTATCCAGGAATATTTGCCGGGACCTTCTTATTCCATCGAGGTTGTTGGTTGTCAGGGAGCTTATCGCCCATTTCAAATCACAGAATTGGAGATGGATGATGTATATGATTGCCAAAGGGTGCTGACACCTGCTGAACTGTCTCCGGAAAAAGTACAAGAGTTTAAAGACTGTGCGGTTAAAATAGCCCGGGCAATTAATTTGAACGGGATTATGGATGTTGAGGTCATTTTGCATGATCATCAATTGAAGGTACTGGAAATAGATGCCCGCCTGCCCAGTCAGACACCTACGGTGGTATACAAATCCACGGGGATAAACCTATTGGAGGCTTTATGGTCAAACTGCGCTGGAAAAAATGAAGCTAGTGATACGGGCCAAAACAGAGGAGTTGTCTATGAGCATATTAAAGTTGCCGGGAAGCGGCTTGAGGTATGCGGTGAACATATAATGTCCGGGGCAGGCCACCTTCATATTTATGATGATTTTTTTGGTGCCGAAGAAGCCATTTCCAATTTTAGTAAAGATAAAGCAGAGTGGGTGGCTACCCTTATTATTACGGGCAAGGATCGTAACGAAGCCTGGGCCAGGAGATGCAGGGTGCTTCAAAAGATTATGACCCTCTATGGTATTAATGAGTACGTGGACACCCGTATGCTCAAATTTAGGGAGACGGCGCAGGATAATTTTTTGTACTATCAGACTTCCAGGTAGCTACGCGGCACCACTGATGAATGGAACATTTATTTTTCAGGGCAGACTTCCATGCCGATATCGTAGCACCAACAGATGATGAAAAAGGGGTCGCTGGGGTCGGGCAGCTTCTCCCACATCCTGCAAGAAAGTTAATCCGTGCGAAGACAGTGTCTTCGTGTCACACAGCACTCCGAGGCTCGCCTACTCGCTTGCGTGGGAGCTTCGCCAAACCACCGGGTAATACCTGAAGTGAACCCGTGGCTCCGCTTCCCCACGCAAGCTTTGTAGGCCTTACCGCCTCTCCATGCAATTCGTTCACTCCTGTGGAAGAAGCTGCCTTTGGGGTCTTTTGATTTTTCAGGATGATTTTTTCAGATTAGCCTGACATGCTGCTACAGAAGCACCACTGAGCAGCAACTTTAAAAAGAGTGTTAAAAGGACCATTCCCCTAACACGTCCCCCTAACACGCCAAAGATTCCGCGAAGCCTTACCTGAGCACCCCCAAAGTTTTGCTTACACTCCCAACAAACTGGCTGGAGGAGCGCTTTTCTGCTAAGCGGCTGCGTCTGTGGAGCCGCGTTAAGGCGAGTGCCGACGGTTCGCGTCCCCGCAGCGCGCCGCAGGTTCACATGCAGAAATGCCCGGAGGTTCGGACGCGCTCGCGAACCGTCCAGCGAGCCAGCGGCGGAACTCGCAGACGCGTACAGAACGAAGACACCGTCTTCACACGGGTTAACACAGCTGAAAAGCGCTCCGCCCCAGAGCCAGACAGAAGAACCGTCCCCCTGTCTACCCCTGTCTAGGATGGATTTTTCAGAGTTGAAAGTATAACCTTCGGTTGCATACTTTCTTTAAGTGCAACCAACGGTTTTGCCTTCGCTAAGGCTCGACAAAGCCGGGTTTTCTTTACCTGAAGGGAAGTGATTGTTTGACTCGATTAAGGGCGGAAGACATTTTGGACATGGCTGAAAATTTAAAAGAATATAATAAACAATTGCTTAATAATGTTGGCAAAGCTTTGTGGGAGATCGCAGCCCATGCTAATGGGAATAAGCAAGCAGAAATTAATGATTTGGATCAGTTCGGGCCGGTGGCTGTTATCCCTGTTTCCAGTGGCCAAGGTATTATTAACGGTTTTTCCGGCTCAGTGCAAAAGATCATAGAGTTTCTGGGCTTCCCCGCCTTTGTTACCGGTGAGTCAGACGTTGGCGGCCTGGCGGAAGCTGTAGAAAGAGGCGGCAAGGTTATTTTTCTGGCTGATGACAACCATTTTGTGGCCATTAACCTGGCTAAGGGTAAAGTGGTTGACAACGGAAAGGCCACGGGAAAAGGGTATGCGGCGGCCTTGGATTTAATGTCCGGCGGGCTGCGGGATAAGAAAGTGTTGTTGATTGGTGCGGGTCCTGTAGGAAGGGGAGCGGCAGCTTTTATGTCAGCCCGGGGAGCAAAGGTTTTTGTTTATGATCTTGACCGGCAGCAAGCTGAGAAGTTGAAAGATGCTGTACCCGGTGTGCAAATCGTGCAAGATTTTTATAAGGCTTTGCCTGAATACCAGCTGCTGTTTGATGCAACACCGTCAGCTGAAATAATTGGTAAAGAATTTATCCGGGAAGATACAATGATTGCTGCGCCGGGCATACCATTGGGCTTGAGTCAGGAATGCCTGCCGCTGCTTACAGGGAGATTGGTTCATGATATGTTGGAGATCGGTGTCGCTACCATGTTGTTTGAGGTATTAGCTTAACCAACGAAAGAAGGCTAATCATGAGTTCGAAAAAGAACGTGGATATCACGAAGACCATTCAAGATGCTGAAAATAGTCGTAAACAGAAATATTATCGAAAAAATGTTGGGTTTTTTAAATTGTTAGAAAAAATTAAATTATGGCCAGCCCGTTCCGGCGTGTTGCATGGTATTAAATCAATTAAGATGACCGGCAATACGGCTGAAATAACCACTTTTTGCGGTGAGTCATTTGTGGTCTGGAATTCCCGCAACAGCCGGGCCTCCAGATGGCTGCGGAATAAGTTGAGTTTCAGTGCTTGTGGAAAATGTAAGATACCAAGTTGGAAAATAGAAAAGTATACTACTACCGTGATGACCCAAAAATGGGGTTCCGGTTTGTAGAATTAATGAATCATCGAACTAAAACGATTGGGGCAAGCCGAGCGGGTTCTTAAAAGCGAGGAATAATATTATGCTCATTTTGTTCATCATTGAGAAGAAAATGAAAAATTCGAAAACTCTATGGTCAATGCTTTCTCATGACTTTTATTTATAGTCAATTACAGCCATATAGCAAAATCATCATATTTAAATGTACCGGCGCCATGGTGCAATTTTCCGTCTGCTTTTAATTGGGTAAATGCCTTTTCAATATCCCCGAGGATAGGGGGCTGGATATTCAAATCGTGATGCGCCGGAAATATTCTCTTCACCGGAAGAGCTGCAACTCTCTCTATTGATGACAAATAGGCTTCAGGATCGGTCGACGGGAAATATGTAAACAAAGTTCCTATGTAAACCAAATCACCGGTAAAAAGATATTCCCTGTCTTTTTCATAAAAGCACATATGCCCAGGTGAATGTCCCGGTGTATGCAGAACCTCTATCGTGCGTCCACCGATATCTATAACATCATTATCCTTCAATACTCTTGCGGCAGTACCTTGAAAGAACTCATAATCATCGACGTTGAATCCTTCCGGCAGCTCACATTTCTCAACAACAAAGGCTTTTATTTGTTCCATTGTCAATGGAAACTCTCCCGCAAGCCAATTTACCTCATCTTCATGCACATAAAATTTAGGGAAATATTTATGCCCGCCGATATGATCCCAATGTATGTGAGTAGCAACAGCTATGACAGGTTTATCTGTCAATTTCATTACTTCGTTATAAATATTCATAATACCAAGCCCGGTATCAATTAGCAGGCTGTTGTTTGTCCCGTTCAACAGATATGCATGGGTTTCTTCCCAATGTTTATACTCGCTGATTATATGAGTATCCTTGTCAATATGATCAACGGTGAACCAATCATTCATAATATTTGTCCTCCAAATTTCCTATTTATATCAGAAAATATATATAACCCGTGGTCAAATTCTTGTTTATCATAAACGTACCATATATTGGCGCTGCTTTCTACCGTCCTTATGCAAGTATTGACTGGTCTATACTTGGAATATGATGAAACGTTAAGCAACATGTTGCCTATTCGGTTTTCGTAATTTCCAGTAACCTGTACGACCTCTTACCGACAAAGCCTACAACCACGACGAAAATTGCAGTTGCTGCCAGAACAATGTTCCCCGTATATATCCACTATACAATAGAAAGCCTGACAACATATGTCAGGCTTTCTGGGAAGTTTTGTTTCGCTACTGCTGAATCATTTTTACCATAACAGAAATATCTTCGGCGGCCATTTCAAATTTTGATTTCTCAATTAAAATGTTTTGTCCCGTCATAATGTAGGACGGCATGATGCGGATACCAGCATGGTAGATTTCATTACTCCGTAGTTTGTAAGTGGACACCCCGGGAATGGCATTTTTCTTTATTGTTTTTTTGCTAATCATGTTAAATGCCTTTTTTGCCACATCTCCCATGAGCATGATCACTTTAACATTAGGAAACAGTGACAGCTCTTTTTCAAGAAATGGCAGACTTTCTTCAATCAGCGCTTTACTGATTGTATATTCCGTTTTGGGAACCTTGACGGCATTGGTGATATAGACTCCTAAATTCAGAATATCAGATATGGAATTTACATGAATACCTGCTTTCTGAAACAGGGGGATGGTGGTTTCTAAATATGCCGCGTCATCAGCACCGTAAAAATCCTGCTTTGGATCAGCGGGAACCACCTCGTTAATCATAATCGTCCGAACCTTTTCCGGGTCAACATCGACGTTGCAAAATTGCATGTTGCTTTTTTTAAACGGCAGACTTTCCAGTTCTTTTTTTATGTTCATAACCTATTGCTCCTTCCTGTAATGCTGCAAAGCATTTTCATATCTCTTGATTATGTTTTCTTTGAAGTAATCAGGCCGGATCACCGTGACTTTATCTCCAAAGGACATAACAAAGCCGTACAGCCATTCATTTTCCGGCAAAGCGGCCTGCACCTTATCTAATAGATAATATATGATCTTGAATAAACGACTTTCTGACAAAGGAGCACCCCCTTGGTTATATAGTAATACAAACTGTACATTGTCGCCTGCCGGAAAGTGTTGTCGTATATACGCAATAGAGCATGATGGGATATAAAGAATTTAGGAGAAACTTGTAACTATAGCAAAGGCGAAAATAATCTGGCCCAAGACTCTTTGTACCGGTGGGATAACGGGCGTTTAACATAATCTGCCCAGAGGATTTCCCGGCTGTCAGCAATATCTTTATAAAAGTCCGATTCTAATCCTTCGGCAAAATTCTGATCATAACGGCATCTCCCTCCAATTTCAGGAAGTTATTACGCCAGAAGCCAAATCGTTTATTTCTGGATAAATATTCATCGCCGACGTTTAACCCTCCCAGAAAAGCAACTTGACCATCAACTAAGACAATTTTACGATGGTTCCTGAGATTCAAGTGACTTGATAAAGAGGGAAATTTCAGCGGATAAAACCACTCAACTTCAATTCCTGACTGTCTAAGTTTCTTAAATCGTCCTGCCAGGGTATGGCTTCCCAAGCCATCTAACAAAATTCGAACTTTTACTCCGCCGGCGGCTTTCTGTTGCAAGACTTTCAGCAACGCTTGACCAATTCCATCATCTTTGAAAATAAAATACTCCAAATGGATATGGTGTTTAGCCTTTTCAAATTCTGCAAAGAGAGCTTTAAAGGTTTCTTCCCCGTTAGTCAGAACTTCAGTCCTATTATTACCTGTTACAGGTACACAGTCATTGTTGAATAATAATTTAGCTGCGCGAGCTGCGAAGCAGCACGCAAATGCGTGATGTTTCCTCTTGAAAATGGAAGTAATTCTATTTTCACTAGTAAGTTATTAACATACAGTAGGAAAATCCTATCAGGTAATACCTAACCAGTAGCCTGTACCTAGTCCTTGGAGCCGAAATGGTAACATTAGGTTTAAGCGTAGGGCGGGGAGCAAACGAGCCGAAACGAAAGTGAAGCTGTTGAGCCGCGAAATTATTATCTAAATGAAGAGGTCGATACTGTGTTTATGGTAGCAGACAACATAGTGCAAATCGTAATGGTGAGATTTACATTACTCTTCCGAGGTCTAAGGGCTTGGCGAGTTTGACGATAAGTATGTTGATAGAACAGCTGAGATCCTATAATGTCTGAGAAATCAGTATGCGAACTCAAGTAAGGAAACGAGCAAGATAAGCAAATGCATTATAGGAAATCCGACTAACCCATAGTACCGTAGAAGTCTGTGAAAGCAGATGGAGGGAAGGGGTTAGCACAACATAGCTTCAAGTAAACGTGGGATGGTGCAGACAGGAGAGCTGAAGAACATTATTAACGAGATACTTGGGATACAATACAATATAGAAAAGGCTAGACAAGATGGAAAGGTTCAAAACCTTGCTTCATACATCAACGAAACGACGCTGATTGCCAGCCATAAAGGAATGGATGGGAAGAAAGCCAAGGGAATTGATGGAGTGGCAAAGGAAGATTATTCTGTCAACCTAAAAGCCAACGTAGAACATTTAGTAAAACGAATGAAAAACGGAAGCTATAAGCCAGAACCTATAAGAAGAGTGTATATTCCAAAAGACGGAAGCAACAAAATGAGGCCATTAGGGATATCGTGCTATGAAGATAAATTGGTTGAAAGCGTCATAGCACAGATTTTAACGATGGTATATGAGCCTAAGTTCTATAATGAGTCCTTTGGATTCAGACCAAACAGAAGCTGTCATCAAGCGGTCAGAGAAATCGTAGAAGATGTGCAATACCGCAAGGTTAACTACATTGTGGAAGCAGATATTCGTGGATTCTTTGATAACGTAGACCATGAATGGCTGATAAAATTCTTGGAGCATGATATAGCAGACAAGAACTTTATAGGAATAATCAAGAAGTTTCTTAAAGTCGGAATCATGGAAGATGGTAAATATTTGGAAAGTGAACGAGGCACTCCGCAGGGAAATGGTGCATCGCCGGTACTTGCAAACATATATCTTCATTATGTACTGGACATGTGGTTTGACGTAAAAGTGAAGCGACAGTGTCAAGGTGAAGCATATTTAATCAGGTACTGCGATGACTTTGTATGTTGCTTTCAAAACAAATGGGAAGCAGAAGCGTTTTATCAAAGGCTAATCGAGAGATTTAGGAAGTTTGGTTTAGAATTAGCCCTAGAGAAAACCAAGATATTGGAGTTCGGGAGGTTCGCCAAGCAAAACAGAGCAAAGCGAGGATTAGGGAAACCCGAAACTTTTGACTTTCTAGGATTTACATTTTACTGTAGTGAAGATGGTAAGAAAGGATTCTTTCGTTGTAAGGTTAAGACGAGTAAGAAGAAATTTCGAAGTAAAGTCAAGACAATGAAAGAATGGATTAGGAATAATCGAGTAATGCCTGTAAGTGAACTGATTAAGAAGATTAATCAGAAACTTAGGGGGCACTATCAGTATTATGGGGTAACTGATAATACAAGAGGTGTGAAAAGTTATCAAAATGTAGTCAAGTGGCAGCTGTTTAAATGGCTTAATAGAAGAAGTCAAAGAAGAAGTTACACGCTTGATACATTCTTCAATGGACTGCTGAGAACTCTTCCGTTATTGGAACCGACGATAAAAGTAAGCTTGTTCTATAGATGATAAATATGATGTGAAGAGCTGTATGCCTTAATAGGGTGCGCCATGTCGTGCGCTGAAAGAATTGTCCGGTTACCGGACCAATGTCCTTGGAAATACGTTGAGAACAACGCCTAACCTGAATCTGAAAAGAAGAGGGAACAACAGCATGGTGGTAAAGCGCGGATGACTTGAAGATGGTGTAGAGGCAGGCCGCGCAAGTTCTGCTCGATATGGTTAAAGCTACACTGCCTAAATCTGAATGACCAAGGATGGAAAGGCACATCTAGGGATACACCGTCTAAATACTCCCTACTTATCGCATATTCGAAATCCCCTTTTGTTCGAAGAAATCTAAGGCGATAAGCCATTGAACAATGAGTTCAAGCAAGGTCATGAGTGGGAACCTAAGTCGAGCTATTACGTTCTTCCTGCGCAAAACATGGGATTGCCTAAAGGGGGAGACCCCTATGGTAACGGAGTCTTCATAGTATCCAAAGTGGCGGTTGTAATGACAGTTGCACAGGCGGACTTTAATATGTGCCGCTGGATCGTTTGTACCGCCAAAAGGGTAACCAAGTAAGCGAGAGATCAGGAGAAGGAAGACAGGTGGTTACGATATCAATCGCTTGGAGGTATGCGAAATGCAGAAGGCCGAAAAAGTATTGGATATCATCGGCGACAGAGGCAAGCGAAAGTTACCGTTATATCGCATCTACCGTTTGCTTTACAACAAAGAATTGTATCTTATCGCTTACAAGAATATTTATGCCAACAACGGTGCGATGACTAAAGGTGTGACAGACGAAACGGTTGACGGCATGTCCATTGCCAAGATTGATCGAATTATCGATCAACTGAAAAAGGAAACCTATCGTTTTGCACCCGTCAGACGTATGTATATCAAGAAAAAAGGCAGTAAGAAGCAACGCCCTCTCGGACTGCCAACATGGTCGGACAAATTACTTCAAGAAGTCATTCGTCTGATTCTGAATATCTACTTTGATCCGCAATTCAGCAACGCCTCTCACGGTTTTCGTTCCAGTCGAGGATGTCACACAGCCCTTGATTCTATTCGAGCTAAAGGTGGCTGGAAAAGTGTGAGATGGTTTATTGAAGGTGATATCCGCGACTGTTTTGGCAGTATCGATCACGGCATTCTACTCGAAATTCTGGCTGAAAAAGTGAAAGACAATCGTTTCGTGAGACTGATGAAACACTTTCTGGAATGTGGGTATATGGAAGGCTGGAAATATAATGCTACCCTAAGCGGATGCCCGCAGGGGGGAATTTTAAGTCCTTTGCTTTCTAACCTCTATATGGACAAGTTCGACCAGTTTATGGAGAAACACATCCTCCCCGTCTATAACTGCGGGGGCAGAAGGACGGAGAACAAAACCTACAAAGCACTGAGCAACCAGATTAAAAAGCACATGCATCGTCAAGACTGGAAGATAGTAAAGGAACTCAACAAGCAGAGACAGTCCATGCCTTCCAAAGATGCGTCTGACCCGGCATTCCGACGACTCTATTATATCCGCTATGCAGATGATTGTGCGCCACGAAAGCGCATTCAAGCGACAGGAACTGTCGCTTGAATTAGCTATGCTGTATAAGAGATGAGGGAGGGCCCCTCGGAGCCGCCATACAGGTGGAGGCTTCAAACCACCTTAA
>Ga0209639_1001042_pt1 | contig 31594 bp, 36 predicted proteins | sample EPASupsiteHSE605_FD_187268 | JGI IMG/M metagenome (GOLD analysis project Ga0209639, IMG submission 187268) | Bioremediated contaminated groundwater from EPA Superfund site, New Mexico - Sample HSE6-05 (SPAdes) (version 2) | ecosystem: Environmental > Aquatic > Deep subsurface > Groundwater >... | reverse complement strand
GATGTTGCATCAGTTGGCTTTTTAATAGGTCAAGGGATAGGACGCTGGGGCAATTTTACAAATCAAGAGGCGTTTGGTACAAATACCACACGCCCATGGGGAATGACAAGTGAAAAGGTAAGTGAATATATTTATCTTCATCAAGCAGAGTTTGAGAAGAACGGCTTTTCGGTAGACCCAAATCTCCCTGTTCATCCCACATTTTTGTACGAGTCGATTTGGTGCATTATAGGTGCAGTTATTCTGTATATAATGTTCTCAAAATATAAGAAGTTTGATGGACAAATTATTTTGAGTTACGGTGTATGGTATGGATTAGAAAGAATAGTAGTAGAGGGCCTTCGTACAGACAGTCTTTATATAGCATCAACAACTATACGAGTTTCACAAGCAGTTTCTGGTGTGCTTGTTATTGCTTGTTTTTCACTTTTGATTTATAATTTTATAAAAGCTAGGAAAAGCACAGGTAAGCAAGAAGTAGCACAAGATATTTTAACAAAAGAGGGAGAAGATACCGATGGCAAAGATAATTGATGGAAAAGTAGTTTCAACAATGCTTAAAGAAAAGGTTGCACAGCAGTCAGCAGAGCTTGAAAAGCAAGGAATTAAGCCAAAACTTGTAGTAGTTATAGTGGGAGATGACCCTGCTTCTAGAACATATGTAAATAATAAAAAGAAAGATTGCGAAGAAGTTGGCTTTGAATCTGTTGAATATGCACTTTCAGGTGATACAACGCAGCAGGAGCTTTTGGAACTTATTGAAAAACTTAATTTGGATAAAAGAGTAAACGGTATACTGTGCCAACTTCCGCTTCCAAAGCAGATTGACGAGGAAGCAGTTATTGCTGCGATTTCTCCACTCAAGGATGTTGACGCATTTCATGCAGAGAATGTTGGGCATATAATGATTGGTGACTATACATTCCTTCCATGCACACCTGCAGGCGTTATGGAACTGCTTAAATCAGAAAACATTGAAATACAGGGCAAAAATTGTGTTGTAATCGGTAGAAGTAATATAGTTGGTAAGCCAATGTCTATGCTTCTTTTGCAAAAGAATGGAACAGTAACTATCTGTCATTCCAAAACACAGAATTTAAAAGAGATAACAAGAAATGCAGATATTCTTGTTGTTGCTATCGGCATTGCAAAGTTTTTAACAGCAGATATGGTAAAGCCAGGCGCTGTTGTTATTGATGTTGGAATGGATAGAGATGAAAATGGAAAGCTTTGTGGCGATGTTGATTTTGAGAGTGTAAAAGATGTTGCAAGTTACATAACACCAGTTCCAGGTGGAGTAGGACCAATGACAAGAGCGGTACTTATGAAAAACACCTTAATGGCAGCAAAACTGCAAAACAATATAAAATAAAACAAAACAAAACAAGTAGAATGGAGAAGGGGTATAACTATGGATAGAAAACTTTATAAAAGCAGGACAAATAAAATGTTGGCTGGCGTTTGTGGAGGTCTTGCAGAATATATAAATGCAGACCCAACAATTGTTAGAGCTTTGTTTGTAATTGTATCAATTTTGTCTGCAGCATTTCCGGGAATTTTGGTATATATAATTCTTGCATTTATAATGCCAGAAAGGGATTAAATTTATTTGACAAGTATTGTCATATATGATATAATCCTATACGCCGCATATTCTGGGCAGCTGTATTTTTCAGCGTAAAGTGGGCATTATTGCTCCGCCTTATGAGTAGCGAGTCTTAATAAAAGGTAGGTTAAAAAATGTACGCAATTATCGAAACTGGCGGAAAACAGTATAAAGTTTCAGCCGGTGACACCATCTACATCGAGAAGCTTGATGTTGAGGAAAACGCAAATATTACTTTTGACAAAGTAATTGCGGTTGGCTCTGACGACGGTATTAAAGTTGGAGACCCTTATGTTAAGGGCTCAAAAGTTGAAGCAACAGCAATTAAAAACGGTAAGGCAAAGAAGATTACTGTTTTCACTTATAAGTCAAAGAAGAATGAGAAGCGCAAGAAAGGTCACAGACAGCCTTATACTAAGGTTGAAATCGCTTCAATAAAGGCATAAGCAATGGTTGTGTTAAAGGTTTTCAAAACCCCATCAGGTCTTATTACGGGCTTTCAACTTAAAGGACATTCAGGTTTTGGCAAGGTTGGCGAAGATATCGTCTGTGCCGCAGTTTCTTCTGCAGCATATATGACAGCCAACACGCTTACGGATGTTATGGGTATTGATGCAAGATTAGTTGTTGATGACGGATTTATGCATCTTGAACTTAAAAGAAATGCCGCAAAACAGGCGCAGGATTTACTTAAGGGTTTTGAAACGCATATACAAAGCTTGGCAGTCGATTATCCAAAAAACATTAAGGTAAAATTCGGAGGTGTACGAAATGCTTAAAATAAATATTCAGTTATTTGCTCATAAAAAGGGAATGGGTTCAACCCGTAACGGACGTGATTCAGAGTCAAAGAGACTCGGCGTTAAGCGTGCTGACGGTCAGTTTGTTCTCGCTGGAAACATTCTTGTAAAGCAACGTGGAACTCACATCCACCCAGGCAACAATGTTGGCAAGGGTTCTGATGATACTTTGTTTGCTCTTGTAGACGGCAAAGTAAAGTTCGAGCGTATGGGTAAGGATCGCAAAAAGGTTAGCGTTTACGCTGTTGAGCAGTAATCAAACAAAAACCGAAGCACCACAGATTATCTGTGGTGCTTTTTTATGCCTAAAAATAATTTTAATTAAACTCTGTTTGTTTAAAAATCTTTGTGAGTAAAGTATAAAGGAAAATAAAAGTTTATAGTATGATCAATAATTCCTATAAATTAAGTATTCTAAAGTGAATATTTTGTTTATCACAAATATCATATTAATTGCTTAAAAAATATTGTTGAGATATAATATATGAAGAATATTTATTAGGAGGTGCGATATGGGAGAGCTGACTAAACTACCCAATATTGGTAAGGAATTAGAAAAGCAACTTAATCAAGTGGGAGTTGAAACAATAGACCAGTTAAAGCATATAGGCAGCAGGCAAGCATGGCTTAATATTAAGTCAATTGACCCATCTGCTTGTTATAATCGTTTGTGTGCTTTAGAGGGTGCGATTCAGGGTATAAGATGGCATTATTTACCCGAAGAAAACAAAAAAGAACTTAAGGATTTTTATGAATCTTTTAAAATATAATACCAAACAATCCCTATGAAAGAGTGCATTCGTTCTCTCTTAAGAAGACCCCGTAAAATTTTGTATATAATTGAATAGCATATTTTATTTCAGACAAGATGTGAAAATCGGAATATGGTTTTAAACCAGTTAAACATTATGTTTTCGGATAGAACTGACGGTTGATTTTGCCCTTGAATATAACATTCCCCAAGAGTGATGTTGGCATTCACGTTGCGATGTGCATACCAACACACCCTCAGGGAGAACGGTTGAAAAATGGCAAATTACAATTTGTGATTTGAAGAAAAATCTCTTAACTTATTATAATTTTTGTCTGGATTGAATTTTACTTACACAAAAAATTCTGTGATATCGTTATTTCATTTTATAGCCGTTTTCACACGGTTTGAAAGCTTATTTAATATTAGTAGTGGTGATGTTCTTCATCCGCTTGTGCTATTTCTTTTGTTTCATGAACTGTACCATAGGGATGTTGAGGTGGGGCATAGATAGAATATAATTTTATTGGTCTATTGCCTATATTAATTAAATTATGCCATTTACCAGCAGGTATTATAATTGCATAGTCATCATAGACTTTTTGTTGATAATATAAATTATCCTTTCTATCACCCATTTTAACAATTCCTTGACCTTCTTCAATGCGTATGAATTGATCTACATTGGGATGCAATTCTAAACCTATGTCTTCTCCAGGTCTAATACTCATTAAGGTAAGTTGTAAATGAGTTCCTGTCCATAAAGTGGTGCGATAATTGTTATTTTGCTTAGTTGCTGCATTGATATTAACAACAAATGGTTCAGGACCATAATCATTTAAGTTGATATGCTGATTAGAAAAGTTTGAGTTATACATTCGTCTTCTATCATAGTTAGGACATTGATTATTATAATTATACATTTTACTCATTCCTTATATTTATATTATATATTATAATATGCTTTATTTTTAGAGAGTGTGCTTTCACTATAAAATGACTATCTTACTTATTGTATAAGCTAGATTATAAATTTATCTATATAAAAATTAATGTTGAAAAAGCCCGTATTCGTAGGATTATATACACTGCGAATACGGGTATTATATTTTATACTAATTAAAAACAAGCTGATGCCATATAAAAAGCATCAGCTCGTATAAGTTAAATTATTAAGATTTAATTGCTTATATGTCTTGTTGGATTTTTGCAATATTCTTGCCACCAAGGGTAACAAGACCAAGACATTTGGTTGGGCAGCCTTCAACACACTTGCCACAGCCAGTGCATTTTGAAGAGTCAATATGAGCAATGTTATTTTCAACAGCAATAGCATCAAATTCGCACGCTTTAACGCACTTCATGCAGCCAATGCAGCCAACCTTGCACTCTTTACGAGTAATAGCACCTTTGTTCTTGTTCTTGCAAAATACAGCGGCCTTTGCCTCATAAAGAGGAACAAGCTCAATAAGATTTTTGGGACATGCTTTTATACAAGCTTTGCAAGCTTTACATGAAAGAGGATTAATGACTGCAACTCCGTCACAAATTTTAATACCATTGTAGGAACAAGCTTCGACACAGTCACCAAAGCCAAGACAACCATAGTTGCAAGCTTTTGGGCCATCAAAAAGCTGAGAAGCACTCTTGCAGCTTTTAACACCTATATAATTGAGTATTGTGTCGCAGTTGTTTGTTGTGCCATGGCACATAACAACTGCAGACTGAGGAACAACATTACCAGCAGCAACACCTAGAATAGATGCTACCTGTTCTGCAACATCGGCACCGCCAGGAGAACAAAGAGTAGTCTCAGTTGCTGTGCCCTTTGAAAGAGCATCAGCGTATCCAGCACAGCCAGAAAATCCGCATGCACCACAGTTTGCACCAGGAAGAACTTCAGCAATTGCTTCTGCCTTTTCATCAACAGGTACGGCCATAACAATTGAAGCAATTGCAAGACCAATACCGAGCAAAAGACCAATGGCGGAAACAATGATTACAGCTATAACAATAGAATTCATATTAAGTTTCCACCTTTCTTAAGCGAAGATACCGTCAACAACACCTGTAAATCCAAGGAAAGAAACAGCTACAAGTGATGCGGCGACGAGTGTAATTGGAAGTCCTTGGAGGAACTTTGGAACATTGCATGATTCCATTCTCTCACGGACACCAGCGAACATAACCATAGCAAGCATAAAGCCAAGACCAGCTCCAAGTGAATTTACAAGAGACTGACCAAAAGTAAAGTCTTTATCAATGTTAAGAACAACAACACCAAGAACAGCACAGTTTGTTGTAATCAAAGGAAGATAGATGCCAAGTGAGTTGTAAAGAGGTGGCATATACTTCTTAAGAATGATTTCAACGAGCTGAACAAGAGCTGCGATAACAAGAATAAATACAATTGTCTGAAGATATGTCAAGTCATACTTAACCAGCAAGAACTGATTGATAGGCCATGTAACTGCTGTTGAAAGAAGCATAACAAAGATAACAGCAGCACTCATACCTGCAGCAGTTTCAAGCTTTTTGGAAACTCCGAGGAAAGGACATATACCAAGGAACTTTGAAAGAACAAAGTTGTCAGTAAGAATAGCTGTAAGAAGTATAGTTAAAAACATTTTCATTTGGAACATGCCTCCTCTCCACCTGATTTAATGGAGCAAGAAGCTGCCATTGGGCAGTTTTCACAACCATTAAGCTCTGCTTTTGGTTTACCCTTATTTTCAGCAAGTTTGTTTGCAAGAGCAATAAGCATACCAAAAACGAAGAATCCACCTGGAGCAAGTATGAAAATAAGAATTGGCTCAAGACCGATAGAAGCAAGTTGTTCATTAATGTCAACAGCAAAGCCTTTGCCCAAAATCTTAACGGTAAGAGCACCTGCACCGAAAAACTCACGAATAGCAGCCATAAGCGAAAGAGCAATGGTAAAACCAATACCCATTCCAAGACCGTCAATAGCAGATGGAATGACGCTGTTCTTGCTTGCAAATGCTTCCGCTCTGCCAAGGATTATGCAGTTAACAACGATAAGCGGAAGGAAAATACCGAGTGATTCGTCAAGTGCTGGAGCAAATGCTTTAACAAACATCTGAACCAAGGTAACAAATGCGGCAATAACAACAACAAAGCAAGGAATTCTAACTTTTGAAGGAATAACCTTGCGAAGAGCAGAAATAGCGACATTTGAACAAATAAGAACGATTGTTGCGGCAATACCCATTCCCAAAGCGTTTTCAACAGATGTAGAAACAGCGAGAGTGGGACAAGTACCGAGAACAAGACGAAGAACGGGGTTTTCGGCAATAAAGCCTTTGGTAAGTTCCTTACCGAGAGATTTTTTCTCAGCCATTATTTCCGCCTCCTATCTCTGAATAAAGTTCCAAAGCAACATTTACAGCACTTGCAACAGCTTTGGAGGTGATTGTGGCACTTGTAAGAGCCTGAATTTCAGTGTCTGTTTTAGCGGTCTTTGAGACTCCGATAACGCCAGACATACCTTTAAATTGATCCTTAAACGAATCCTTCTTGGCGTTCATACCAAGACCAGGAGTTTCGTTAAGAGTAAGAAGCTCAATGCCTGTAACCTTGCCATCTTTATCAATACCTGTCATAACGGTAACAACACCGCCGTAACCTTTGCTTGTGCAATCGGTTGTAAAAACATATCCAACAGTGTTACCATCAGCATCTTTGCCTTCAAAATAAGTAACCTTGTCTTTCTTTACTTCTTTAAAATCAGAAGCAATAGGAAGAACAATTTTTCTGGATGCTGCAGCATTTTCACCTGCAAGTGCCTCAATCTTTGGAGCGGTAAAACCGTTTACCAAAGCGAGAAGAATGGTTGCAACAAGGCTAATGATGAAAAGGGAAACGGTTGGGACAAGGATATCCTTAGCATTCATTTTCTTCATGCCTTAGCCACCTCCTCTTTATCTTTCTTCTTAGGCTCTTTTGGTGTACCAAAAGGCTTTGGAGTTGTAAGATTTTCAATATGAGGAACAAAGATGTTCATCAAGATGATTGAGAATGATACGCCTTCTGGCAAGCTGCCAAACAATCTTATAACAGATGTGATAAGACCGCAGCCAATAGCATAGATAATCTTGCCCTTAAAAGTAATTGGTGAGGTTGTGTAGTCAGTTGCCATAAAAATAGCACCCAGCATCAAACCGCCGCCGAGAAGCTCGTAAGAAACCATATTAAAGTCGCCCTTGAAAGCAATAAGCATAAATACTGCAACGGTTCCTATGTAAACACATGGAATAATAGGGGAGATAACCTTGCGTATAACAAGATAAATTCCACCAAGAATAAGAGCTGCAGCGGAAACTTCGCCAAGGCAACCACTTGTGAGGCCCAGAAACATTTCTTTAAGATCAGGTAGAGCGTCAAAATTACCACTCTTAATTATAGCAAGTGGAGTTGCTGATGTAATTGTAATGTCGTCAACAATTGGATTTATGTATGCACCAGCTGACATCTTTCCAGGGAATGAAGACATAAGGATAATTCTTGCTGCAAGAGCTGGGTTAACAAAGTTTTGACCAATGCCACCAAACATCTGCTTTACAACAACAATGGCAACGATAGAGCCAAAAACAACAATCCACAGTGGAATAGTTGAAGGAAGGTTGTATGCAAGTAAGATACCTGTAACAACAGCACTAAGGTCACCAATTGTATTTTCTCTTTTCATAACCTTGCGTGAGATGTACTCAGCAAGTACGCAAGAAACAACAGCTACAGCAGTAACTGCGAGTGTACGAGCACCAAATATGAAAACAGAAGCAACAAGAGCTGGTATAAGTGCAATTATAACATCAAGCATAATACCTGAAGACGTATCCAAAGAACGGACATGAGGAGACGCACTAACGGTTAATTTTCTACTATCACTCATTTTTGTTCACCTGCCTCCCTAATTACTGCTTTTCCAAGACGCATATACTGAACAAGAGGTATGCCTGAAGGACAAGCGTATGAACAACTTCCGCATTCCATACATACCATGGTGCCAGCCTTTAAAAGTTGGTCAGCATTTTTAAGTTGAGAGTAATTCTTTATTTTAGTTGGAATAAGGTTCATTGGGCAAACATCAGCACAACGACCGCAACGAATACAGTCTCTCTCGGGCTTAATCCTAATGGAGTCCTCAGCAAATGCAAGAACAGCATTATTGCTTTTAAGCAGGGGGACATTAATATCAGCAAGTGCCATACCCATCATTGGACCACCGCTGATAACCTTAAATGGCTCTGATTTAAATCCGCCGCAAAAGTCAATTATCTTGCTAATTCCAGTACCGATTGGAACACGAACGTTTTTAGGGTCTGCAATAGCAGAACCATCAACAGTAAGTGAACGACTAACCAATGGCTTACCATTTTTAAGATATCTGCCAATAAATGAAACACTGGCAACGTTCATAACAACAACGCCAATGTCAGAAGGAAGCTTTCCGGGTGGAACGCATCTGCCTGTAACGGATTGAATTAAAACTTTTTCAGCACCTTGTGGGTAGCGTGATTTAAGAACCATAAGTTCAACACTGTTATCAAAATCAGCACTGTCGTTTGCGATTTTTTTAAGAGCCAAGAATGCATCACTCTTGTTGTCTTCAATTGCTATGTAGACTTTCTTAAAGCCAAGAATTTCTTTAAGTGTATAAACACCTGAAAGAACATCCCACGAATTGTCAATACACTCTCTGTGGTCAACAGTAATAAACGGTTCACACTCTGCTGCATTAATTATAAGAGTGTCAACGCCACTATCGGGCTTAAAGCCAAGCTTAACATGTGTTGGGAATCCTGCACCACCAAGACCTACAAGACCTGAAGCTCTTACAGCTTTAATAAAGTCTTCTCTACTGTTTACCTTTGGTGTCTCAAGACCTTCAAATAGACGCATTTCTCCGTCTGATTCGATTGAAACGGAAGGAATCATTGAGCCGTTTGCTACTTTTGCTACGCCGATGGCTGTTACCTTACCTGAGATGGTAGCATGAATCGGAGCACTGACAAACTTGTCGGAATCACCGATAAGTTGACCAACGCTGACGACATCACCAACCTTTACAACAGGAGTACAAGGAGCACCAATGTGCTGTTGCATAGGCAGAATAACCTGCTCGGGAGCTGGCATACGGACAATTTCTAGAACTGATGTGTTTTTGTTATGAGAAACAGAAACCCCACCGTGCCCTTTAGCAACTGGCTTAAGCACGCCCTCTAACTTTTCGCCTACCATTAATTCAACTCCTTATGGACTTATACCGTATTTAACGGATGCCCGTTTTTTAATATATTAACAACAGTAAAATTCAAAATTACAAAACTAGCATTTTGAATTTTACGGTAGATTAACCTAAAGAAAAAATAATTATTTACTATCCATTTTTTTAAAAAATTGATTTTGCTTTTCAAGCACTGGCAGAAGCACTTTTAATACAGAACCTGTAATACAACCTGCAATCAGTGCAAAGAACAGCAAAAGTGGTGCATAACTTAAAAACATAGCTGTGCCTGAAATTATGGTGGCAACTATAAGCTGCCCAAAATTGTGAGCAACAGCAGAAGCGACGGCAATGCCAAGAATTCCAAAAGGACGACTTTTAATATGGAGCAAAAGGCTCATAACAACTGTACTTAAAAGTCCGCCTGCAAGGCTCATAAAAAATGCGGTAGCACCACGGGTGGCACCAACAAAAAGAGCTTTTATAATAGTTATGTAAATTGCACTGGCAAATCCCATCGTGGATGCGGTAAACATCGTAACAATGTTTGAAAGACCCAACTTTGCACCAGGTGGAAGTCCTAGTATAGGCGGGATAAGGTTTTCGAGAAATGACAAAGCGAGTGCCTGAGCACCCAAAATTCCAAGAAGAGCAATATGACCAGTGCTTTTGCTTATATTAACCTTTGATTTATTATCACTCATAAAAACCCGTCCTAATAACTTATGATATCTGGCTCGTCTGTGCTAGATTCACCTTCAATCACCACAAGAGTTTTAGATGGCAAACACGCCGCCGTATCTCCAACTTTTGAAAGCCAGCCACATTTTACACAAAGCTTATCATGGCACTCTGCATGCTTATAACATATTCTACCTTTTTCAACCAGCAAAATCGCTGATGGTTCAGCATGTAAATCTATTTCATAACTTTCTGAAACACTGTCTAATTTTATGCGTTGTATCTCTTTCCCATTCTTATATATAACTGCAACAGTAGAAGAGTTTTGACCAAAAAGGTTGGGCAAAAATAAAACAAAGCAGATTATTGCAACGCAAATAACAAGTATTATGTCAGCGGGCTTAAAAAAAGGCTTGCTTACTTGCATATCTTTATCCTTTCACAAGCTTAAAGCTATCATTAGTTATGTTAAGAGAATTTCGTATTCCACTTGTTGCATAAACATTGAAATCCTTGTCAATAAAAACAGCCTGTGCATTATACTTTGCAAGCAAAGGAAGGCTGTCGTTATAACCTAGTATAAAACAAGCAGTGGAAAGAGCATCGCTCAAAACACCTGAATCACAAACAACAGTTACACTGACAAATTCATTTTTGGATGGATAGCCTGTGCGGGGGTCAAGAATATGATGATATGCAACTCCATCCTGTTCAAGAACACGTTCATAATCACCAGAGGTGGAAACGCAACATTTATCAAGCTTTAAGATAGCGACATAATCGTTTGCTTCTCCTCGTGGATTACGAATTCCAACAGACCACTTGTCCGCATTTGGATTTTGACCGTATAAAAGAATACTTCCGCCAACGGAAATAATAGCACCTTTATAGTTGGATTCATCAAGGATTTCTGAAATACGGTCGCATGCAGCACCCTTGCCAATAGCTCCAAGGTCAATTTTTTGATTTGCAGCACATTTTATGTTATTGCCAGAAATTGAAATTGCAGTAGAATCAATGCTTTCGAGAGCACTTTCAATCTCTTGCTTAGACGGAACGCGTGCATCTTCGCTACCAATGTTCCAAAGTCTTGTTAGATTTCCAATGGATATGTCCAAAACTCCTCCACAGTTTTTGGAAACATCCAGCGATTTTTCAATCCAATTAAGGGTACAGTTATCAACCTTAACAAAATTTCCTGCATTAGAATTAATACGATTAACATCAGAACAATCGATACGCCAAGAGAGGTTTGAGTTCTCAAGCTTTTTAATTTCATTAGTAATGGTTTTTGACATTTCTAGTGCATTGTCACCATAAAGTGATTGCGAAATGACAGTTCCCATAGCAAGGTTAGTGGTTTTGTAAGGTGTTACCTTTTTGTTACAACCGTAAAAAGATATAAAAATTAAGCATAAGAAAATTGAGAAGCTGAATAATTTTATAATGGTTGTTTTTTCACCTAAATTCAAAATCATCTCAACTCCTAAAATACTATACTATATAATATATCCTAAGATATTCTAAACGATTTTATGAGAATATTCAACATCTTTTGCGATTTTTTTAGGCGTTTTGCTTGACAAATGATTGACAATAAAATAATACCTAAAAGTGCAATCAAAAACCTGTTTAAAATTAATAAAAAATTGATTTTTATATTGTATACAGTAAACCAATTAGGAGAAAATATTATTTATAAAACCACAAAAGACGAAAAGTCTGCGGATTTCTCCGCAGACTCTTCATAAGTTCGGTTTTTGTTAAATTAGCAACCACAGTTATTGCCACAACCACATCCACAGTTATTGCCATCATCATTACAGCAACAACAAATGATAACAAGAAGAATGATTATCCACAAGCAGTTATTTCCACCGAAACAGTTACCAAAGCATCCCATAGTCCAAAGCTCCTCCTTTCATAAGGCGGTTGATAATGTAAAAACTAAATATACAACCGAAACCTTAGTCTCAACAACATAATATGGAAGTGAGAGCTTTTGTGTTACAACACGAATACAAAATATAAAATCAACATATAATAAAGCCCAAAGGAGAGGATGAACATGGAAAGCTATGGAGGAATTTCACCCTATGAAAACGATTGGGAAATAAATAATTCAGTTGAATATGATTGCTTTTCAGACCAACCATATGAAAATACAATCTATAAAAATGAAAATAGAAGAAAACACAAGCAAATAGGAGATAGTTTTAAAAAACGCCAAAAACCAAAGGTCAAATAACTAATTTGACCTTTTCTGACTTTTGACAATCTCAAAAACTGTTAATATAATTATAATTGTAAAGGTCAAAGATAGTTAAAGACAAACTGGGTGAATAGGAAGTGGGCAAATTGAACCTAAGTAATATGATAGCAAATATTATTATGGAAATGCTTGAAGATGAAGGTAAAACAGAAATCCAGCGTAATGAATTAGCTGAGAGAGTAGGGTGCGTTCCAAGCCAGATAAACTATGTAATATCATCAAGATTTACACCAGAACATGGCTATATTGTAGAAAGCCGCAGAGGTGGTGGAGGCTATATAAGAATAACAAGAGCAAACTACGTCAATGGTGCAAGTTTAATGCATGTTATTAACAATATAGGCGAGGAACTGGATGACAGAACCTGCCGTGCACACATCTATAATTTGACCTATCAAAATATTCTTGAGTCACACGATGCAAAGCTTATGCTTGCGGCTGTGTCAGAAAGTAGCTTAAAGCAAATTCTACCAAATCAAAGAGATAAAATAAGGGCCACTATATTCAAACAACTTTTGTTGGCGGAAATGTAAGGAGGATAAATTATGTTATGTCAAAACTGTGGTAAAAACGATGCAACAACACATATAAAAAGAATAGTTAATGGTGCTAGAACAGAGATGCATCTTTGTTCAAATTGCGCAGAGCATATGGGATATGGTGACTTGTTTTCCGACTTTGGGCTTTTTAATATGGGAAATATGTTTGCAAACTTTCTTTCAGATTTTCCTCTTTCGATTGGCTCTGCATCAAAAACAGCTAGATGCGAAAAGTGCGGTAGCTCTTTTGACGACATTGTCAGAAGTGGCATGATGGGATGTGTAGATTGCTACTCAACCTTTTATGACAGGCTTTTACCTTCGCTGCAAAGAATTCATGGGAAAGCAAATCATGTAGGAAAAGTTGGAATTGCAATGGGTGAAGTTGCGCAACAAATAAGCAAAATAGATATGCTAAAAAAAGAACTCGAAAAATCAGTGGAAGAACAAAATTATGAGAAAGCAGCAATACTTCGTGATCAGATAAAAGAAGCAGAAAGCGAGGCACAAGACAATGAGTAAGTGGTATGAAAAAACAGGAAGTGACATAGATGTCGTAATAGGCACAAGAGTGAGTTTTTCAAGAAACATATCACAATATCCGTTTACATCCAGGCTTAAAACAGACGATAAGCTTGAAATATGTAAAAAAGTTCAAAAAGAAGTAGAGAATTTATTTCCAGATAGATTTCAGTATATAAGAATGAGTGAGCTTACACAGGATGAGGCAATTTCGCTTGCAGAAAGAGGCTTAGTAAGTGCTGAGTTTGTAAGTTGCACAGATGGCAGAGCATTATTGTTACAAGAAGATGAAAGTATAAGTATAATGTTGTGCGAAGAAGACCATATTAAAATACAGGGAATGCTTTCAGGTTTAGAGCTTGACAAGGCATACAACTTTACAGACGAAATCGATACAGTTCTTGATAAAAAATTGCAATTTGCATTTGACAAAAACTTGGGTTATCTAACACAGTGCCCGACAAATTTAGGAACAGCTATGAAAGCATCGGTATTGCTTCATTTACCAGCACTTACAGCAAATAGTCAAATTTCAAAACTTGCTGTAACAGTGTCAAAGTTAGGTCTTACATTGACTGGAGTTTATGGTGATATAAGCAGTCCAAAAAGCAATGTATATATGCTTAGTAATCAGGTTACATTAGGTATCTCAGAAAAATCGGCAATAGAAAATCTTAGGTCAATTACATTGCAAATAGTAGAACAGGAGAGAACAGCAAGGAATGAATTGCTAAAAGATTTGAGGTATCAGGATATACTTTGGCGTTCTTGCGGAACACTTCAAAATGCCCGTATATTAAGCTTCGATGAGCTATTGCATGATATTTCAAATGTTAGAATTGCCGCATCTAACGGTACAATAAATGTGCCAGTTGAAAAGATAAATGAGCTTGTAATAACCATGCAACCCGCTACAATAAACGCAAGTAAAGGCACACGCCTTGACAGACAACAGCGAGATGCAATAAGAGCAGAGAAGGTTAGACAAATATTCTAACAAAAACGAATGTAAAAATCCGTAAAAACGCTTTAGTAAAGGGGGAAATTGACTATGTATAAGTTTACAGGATTTACAGAAAAGGCAAATATATCACTTAACAGAGCTATAGAAATTGCAGAAGATATGGGGCATGCATATATTGGAAGCGAACATCTTCTGGCAAGCTTGCTAGAGGACAATAGTACAGTTGCAGGGGCAGTGCTTTCAGGTAAGGGGATAACAACTGACCAAATGCAAACCATTTTAAAAAATGTAATAGGTATTGGAATTCCAACAGTGTTAACACCAGCCGATTTTACACCACGCTGTAAGCATATTATAGAACTCGCAATCGCACACGCAGGTGTGCAGGGCAACAGCTATGTAGGAACAGAGCATTTGTTAATGGCGATAATTAATGAAAGTGATTGCTGTGCAGCTGATTTAATTACACAGCTTGGAATAAATCCTAATGACATTTTTAATCAGATTAATTATGTAATGGGAGGTACACCTATACAAAATAGTGCAGTAAAGCCAAGCGGTGGCAGTACACATCAAAACGGCAAAAGCACAACACCAACCCTTGATCAGTTTGGCAGAGACCTTACCAAAATGGCACATCAAAATAAAATAGACCCTGTAATCGGCAGACAAACAGAAATTGAAAGAGTTATTCAAATTTTGAGCAGACGCACAAAGAATAATCCATGTCTTATTGGTGAGCCTGGTGTAGGTAAAACCGCAATAGCCGAGGGTCTTGCTCTAAAAATCGCAAGCGGTGAGGTTCCCGAGCTTTTAAGAAACAAGCGAATAATTACTCTTGACCTTACAGGAATGGTTGCAGGTACAAAATATAGAGGTGACTTTGAGGAACGCATTAAAACTGCAATTGAAGAGGTTAAAAATGCAGGAGATGTCATCCTTTTCATCGACGAATTGCATACCATTATAGGTGCAGGTTCAGCAGAGGGTGCGGTTGATGCCGCTAATATCCTCAAACCATCACTTGCAAGAGGTGAAATGCAGGTTATTGGTGCAACAACTCTTGAAGAGTACAGAAAGCACATAGAAAAAGATGCAGCTCTTGAACGTAGATTTCAGCCTATTGTAGTTGGAGAGCCAACTCAAGAAGAGGCAATAGACATATTAAAGGGCCTTCGTGATAAGTATGAAGCACATCATAAGGTAAAGATTACGGATGATGCTATTGTTGCGGCTGTTGAAATGTCAGCACGCTATATAGGTGACAGGTTTTTGCCTGACAAGGCAATAGATTTGGTGGACGAAGCGGCGTCAAGAGTAAGGCTTCGTGCATACACAGCTCCACCTGATTTAAAGGAGCTAGAGGACAGAATAAAAGAAGTATCACAAGAAAAAGCGGCGGCGGTTAATATGCAGGAGTTTGAGCGTGCTGCAAAACTGCGTGATGAAGAAAAACAACTAACAGAAAAGCTTAATACAGATAAAACAAGCTGGCGTGAAAGCAGTTCTCACTCAACGGGCGAAGTAACACCACAAGAGATTGCACAAATTGTTTCCAGTTGGACAGGAATACCTGTGTCTCAGCTAACACAGGAAGAGAGTGAAAGACTGCTTAATATGGAACAGGAACTCCACAACAGAATAGTTGGTCAGGATGAAGCTGTAAAGGCTGTGTCAAAGGCTATCCGTCGTGGTAGAGTAGGGCTAAAAGACCCCAAAAGACCTGTTGGTTCATTTATCTTTCTTGGACCTACCGGCGTTGGTAAAACAGAGCTGTGCAAAACTCTTGCAATCTCCATATTTGGTGACGAAAGCTCAATGATAAGGCTTGATATGTCGGAGTACATGGAAAAGCATACAGTTTCCAGACTTGTTGGTTCACCTCCTGGATATGTTGGATATGATGAGGGTGGACAGCTGACAGAGAAGGTAAGACGCAGACCTTATTCAGTGTTGTTGTTTGATGAGATTGAAAAAGCCCACCCCGATGTGTTTAATATGCTACTCCAGATTCTTGAAGATGGCATATTGACAGATGCACAGGGCAGACGAGTAGATTTCAAAAACTGCATTATTATAATGACATCAAATGTAGGTGCACAGCTTATTTCAACTCAAAGAGGAAGCCTTGGTTTTTCTAATGATATGAATGGTGGAATATTAAGCGAAACTAAAATAAAAGATTTCGTAATGGGAGAACTTAAAAAGACTTTCCGTCCAGAATTTTTGAACAGAGTTGATGATATAATTGTATTCCATCAGCTTAAAAAGGAAGATATAAGCGAAATAGCACGCAGAATGCTTAAAACGCTCGCATCAAGAGTAAAAACCATGGATATTAACATTGAATTTACCGACTCGGTAGCAGAAAAAATAGCAGATGCAGGTTTTGATCCTGTTTATGGTGCTCGTCCACTTCGGAGGGCAATTCAGTCAAAAATAGAGGATATACTTTCTGAACAAATGCTGGAGGGTAAAATAGAAGCTAATAAGTCTTATGTCTGCGATGTTAAAGAAAATGAGTTTGAAATAGTAGCAAAGCAATAAATGAAAATAGTAAAACAAACGAGCTACCATAATCGGTAGCTCGTTTTGTTTTATTTCTTCTTAATAGGAATTTGAAGCTCGGTTAACCAGTCGTCTTCATTGTCTTTATTCCATATACCATCTATATAGCTTTCTCTTGGGTTATCGATAACAACATATCCGTTTTCCTCAATCCATTTAAAAGCATATGCATATGCTCTCGACAATTCTTTGTACGCACCCTTGTGCATAATCGAAACAGCGGTAACACTTGGCACTTTTTTAAACTTGATGTCATCAAAATCATCTTTTAGCTTATCAATAGCTTCACAGTATTCAACATTTATATCCTTTTCCTTATATTCGCCATCTAGATAAATTATAAAACAGTATTCTGGAACAATGCATTTCAAATCTGGATATTTCGTTTGCACTGCTTTTCCAATAGCGGGAATAATCTCAAAATAAAAATCATAGTTTGGAATTGTCATTCTTTTAGAATACACAATGCATTCTGGTAATTCTTTGATGATAGCTTGATAATTCATGAAGTTCTCATCCTCTTTTCCTGATAGAATAAATTCAATTCTGGAAAGCTGTTCTTTTTGGTTTTCGATTTCTTCAATCAATTCTGCCTTGCGTTGCTGCAAAATATTTTCGGCATTGTGTCCGGACATAATTAGTTTAACTTCATCAATTGAAAGACCAATTTGACGAAGTGCCTGAATATTATGCAGCTTTATAAGCTGTTCGGTAGTGTAAAATCGATAGCTTGTGAATTTATCGGTATACTCAGGCCTAAGCAGACCGATTTCATCATAATAACGTAATGCTTTGATTGTTGTTTTACTCATTTTTGAAAACTCGCCTATTCGATACATAAACACAGCTTCCTTCTTTGATGTATTTATTATATAATCTCCTGTAAGGGGAGAGTAAATAGCCAATTTTAAAAAGCACCGAAAGTATTCAGTGCTTTGTGTTTGTATTAATTAATTTTTTTATCCTCATAGCTTATTATTTCTTTTGCAATGTATATTGGTCTGCCTTTTGCTTGAATATATATTTTGGCAAGATACTCACCAATAACGCCAAGAGCAGAAAGCTGAAGCCCGCCTAGTAAAAGAATAAGGACAACTATTGTTGCATATCCAGGCACTGCAATTGAGAAAAACATTTTTTGTATAATAACAACTATTAGATAAACAACAGATAATATAGCTGTAAACATGCCAACTATAGAAGATATGCGAAGCGGAGTAGTAGAGAATGCCACAATTCCGTCAATGGCATATCTGCAGAGTTTACGAAATGACCATTTGGATTTCCCCGCAAATCGTTCGCTTGCTTGATAAGGGATGTAATGGGTGTTAAAGCCAATCCAAGAAAAAAGTCCCTTAGAAAAACGATGATATTCGGACATACTAATTAAAGACTGTGCCATTGAACGACGAAATGTTCTAAAATCACTTGCACCGTTAACAAAGCCTAAATTAGTTAATTTGTTTATTACCTTATAAAAAGAGTTTTTAAAGAATATAAGAGGTTTACTCTCTTTTCTTTGTTCCTGAAATGTTGCAACGCAATCATAATCATCATTATTGTCAAGGATTTCAGTCATATCTAGCACAAGTTTTGGATCTTGTTGCAAATCTGCATCAATAATGCTAACGTAATCTCCAACAGATTCAACAAGTCCAGCGTATATAGCTGACTCTTTACCAAAGTTGCGTGAGAAATTAATTATCTTTATATTAAGAGAACTTTCTTTATATATTTTTTTTAGATTTTTGAAAGTATTGTCATGACTTCCGTCATTTATGAATATTATTTCGTAATCAAAAGAAACATTTTCAAAGGTGTTTTTTACAGTATTATAAAAACTAAGAACATTATCTTCTTCATTATAGCAGGGGACAATAATTGACAGTTTCATAAAAAATTCCTCCTTTACAATATTTAACCTATAAATTATACTATAAATGTTGTGATAACGTCAATTAAATGTTATCGACATATATTTGGGTTTTGTGGAAATAGTAAAAAACAATACAAAAGTTTTCAACACAATGCCCTAAAGTTCTTAAAATCACACTATAGAAAGTTAAAAGTTTAACGGTTATAATATATATGTAAGCATATACTTTTTTGGCACTATGAAAGGAGATCACAAAACATGGAAAGACTTACAAAAAATCAAGGCGTTTTGAATTGGATCGAAGAGAAAATTGCACTTGTCAATCCTGACAATGTAGTTTGGATCGATGGTTCACAGGAGCAGATTGAGGAGCTTCGTGCACAAGCTTGCTCAACAGGTGAAATTGAGAAGCTCAATGAGGAATTACTCCCAGATTGCTACCTTCATCGCACTGCTGTAAATGATGTTGCTCGTGTTGAACATCGCACATTCATTTGCGCTCCTACAAAAGAGGAAGTAGGACCGACAAACAACTGGATGGCACCTGCAGAAGCTTATGAAATGCTTTACTCAATTGCAAAAGACAGTTATAAGGGACGCACCATGTATGTAATTCCATATTCAATGGGTCCTGTTGGTTCACGTTTTTCAAAAGTTGGTGTGGAACTTACAGACTCTATATATGTTGTTCTTAATATGGCGATAATGACCCGTACTGGCAAGTCAGTTTTTGAAGCACTTGGCGACAGTAACGACTGGGTTCGTGGACTTCACTGCCGTTGTCAGATTGATGAAGAGAAGAGATATATCTGCCACTTCCCACAGGATAACACAATTATTTCGGTTAACTCAGGTTACGGCGGAAATGTTTTGCTTGGCAAAAAGTGCTTTGCACTTAGAATTGCATCTTATCAGGGTCATAAAGAGAGCTGGATGGCTGAACATATGCTCATTCTCGGTATCGAAAATCCACAGGGTGAAGTTAAGTATATTTGTGCTGCTTTCCCATCAGCTTGCGGCAAAACAAACCTTGCAATGCTTATTCCTCCAGAGGGATACAAGAATAAGGGCTATAAGGTTTGGTGCGTAGGCGACGATATTGCTTGGCTCAGAAAAGGCGATGACGGCAGACTTTATGCTATCAACCCTGAAAATGGTTTCTTTGGTGTTGCACCAGGAACAAATGAAAAGTCAAACTTTAATGCTCTTGAGAGCACAAAGAAGGGCACAATCTTTACAAATGTTGTTCATAATCTTGACAATAATACAGTTTGGTGGGAAGGTCTTGATAAGAATCCTCCAGCAAACGCAGTTGATTGGAAGGGCAACAAATGGGATGGCACAACAGCAACACAGCCAGGTGCACATCCAAACAGCCGTTTCACATCTCCAGCTGTTAACTGCCCATGCATAAGCAAAGAGTTCGAGAACCCACAGGGCGTTCCAGTTTCTGCAATCGTATTCGGCGGAAGAAGAGCAAAGCTTGCTCCATTGGTTTATCAGTCAAGAGACTGGAACCACGGTGTATTCGTTGGTTCTGTTATGGCGTCTGAAACAACAGCAGCAGCAACAGGAGCAGTTGGTGTTGTTCGTCGTGACCCAATGGCAATGATTCCATTCTGTGGTTATGATATGGCTGACTATTGGCAGCACTGGGTTGATATTGGTAAGACTCTTGATGCAGACAAAGCACCAAAAATCTTCAATGTTAACTGGTTCAGAAAGAATGACGAAGGCAAGTTTATGTGGCCTGGATTTGGCGACAATCTTCGTATTCTTGAGTGGATTATCAACCGTTGCGATGGCAAGGTAGATGCTAATGAAGTTGAAATTGGTTACATTCCAAATGCTGAAGATATTAATATTGAAGGTCTTGATGATGTTACAATCGATGACCTTAAAGAAATGCTCAGCATTGAAAAAGATCTCTGGAATACAGAGGCAGAGGGAATTGAAGAGTTCTATGCAAAGTTTGGCAACAAAGTTCCTGCAGAACTCAAAGCATCGCTTGAAACTCTCAAGAAGAATATCCAATAATCTTAATAGTTTTATTAACAGGGTGAGTTATTCACCCTGTTTTTTTATGATTTTATGATTGAATAAAATAATGTTTTTGATTAATATGATAACCCTAATTGTAAATTTAATATTGCAATGTTAGTTAAATTTGAAAAAATCCATTCGCTTTTGAAGGGTGATCTGACTATATAAACAGATGGTAAATCAGTGAATAAAATACATAATAAGAATTTTGCCACTTAAAAACTAATATGATTTTAAGCTAACTGTAATAACATATTTGGGTACATATATGTTGTTAGGATTAAAAACAATTATAATCAAATTCATTTAAAGAAAAAGCATTATAATCGTTTTGAATTTTAATTGTTTATTTCTAGCAAATTGAAGATTTCAATCTTGCAAAATTTACACTCCATATGCAAATGTATATACATATTGTTAAAAATATGAAAATGTGGAAAACTCGGTTAAAAGCAAGTGAAATTCTTTACAAATTTAGAAATAAAACTTATTTGCAAGAAAAATGATAAGACTTTTAACATTTTCCACAGAGTTTTCAACACCCGTAAGTAAAAGTACTTTACAGACAAATGATGTATATTTTTTGAAAAATACATCCATTTTGACTTAAACCTAATAAGAATATGCATATAAAATGAAATATTAATATTTAAAACTTGCTAAATATTCAATATAGTCTTAATCATCTATGATTGAAACATAGCGTCAAAACATAGTTTGATGAAAATCATACGAGTTAAATTATTGACTTTAGTTAGTAAAATATTGTATAATTTTTGTGCTAGTTTGTTATAAAGATGACAATATTACAAATCACATAAATAAATGCACCCTTAATTTACAAGCAAATTTTTTAATATATAATAAAAGGAAAAGGGAGTTTTTAAAAATGAAGTACGCATTATTTACAGGAGCAGCTGGTGGCTTAGGTGGAATGAGTGCAAGGGCAATGGCAAGCAACGGTTGGATAGTTTTCGCAGCAGATATAAACGAAGTAGCTCTTCAGGAAATTGGTAAAGTAGAAAACATTATACCAATTAAAGTTGATATCACAAATCAAGAAAGCATTGAACATGCTTATGCAGAAGTAAGAAAAATCACACCTACATTGGACGCTTTAATTAACTTCTCAGGTATACATATCATGGCATCACTTATTGAGGGTGACATTATTAAGAATATGGAGAAGATGATTGATATCAATGTTATGGGTATGGTCAGAATGAACAGAACTTTCTTCCCAATGATAAAAGCAGGTAAAGGAAGAATTATCAACTGTAGTTCAGAGTGTGGTTATATGAAAGCACAGCCTTTCAACGGACCATATGCAATTACCAAGTATGCAGTAGAAGCATATAATGACAGTCTTCATCGTGAGCTTATATACCAAGATATCCCTGTTATTAAAATTCAGCCAGGCTCTTTCAAAACAAATATGCACAATCAAGCAGAAGCGGGCTTTGACAGACTTCTTAACAGCACACAGTATTATGAGAGAACTCTTAAGAAGATGAAGCCAATGATGCAAATCGAGCTTAAAATGGCTAATGACCCAAAACATCTTGTTAAGGCTCTTCTTGATGCAGTTAATGCTGACAAGCCAAAGCTTAGATACAGAGTGAAGAACAGTAAGCTCCTTGGCACTCTTGAGTTTGTTCCAGACAGAATGATTGATGTTATCTACAAAGCACTTCTTAAATAATTAGATAATACATAAAAAACAATTTTACAAAATCCCAGTTCTGTATTGAACTGGGATTTTGTAGTTTAAAGCAGGGAATAAACGCTATTGTTTAAATAATAAACATACTTATCAATTAGCGTTGAAACGTTTAATTCTCTATTTTGAAATTCTAAAAAAAAGTACACACATTAAAAACTCTATGGTTTTTATGTGTCTACTTTTATATTACTATTGCACTGAGCTGATGGTTTATTTAATCCAATTTAATACATGCTGCGTTGATTTGCCGTCGCATGCACTCATGAATTTCTCACAAAACTCATTTACCCGCTCCACGTCAAAGTCTGTTTCAATATTTTTTATGGCATCAATGATTTCACTAGTGTTTTTTACAATATCACCTGGAACAAAATCTTTATAAGAATAATAAAAGCTACGCTCTTTGTCATATTCCTCAAGGTCATAGGCATAAAAAATCATAGGGCGAGCAAGCAGAGAGTATTCAAATATAAGAGAAGAATAATCGCTTATTACAACGTCAGCTGCACACAAAAGAATTGATATATCCATTTCCTTAGGAGAGTTAAAAACAAAGTCTTTAAACTCATTATCAATATCAATCCCGTTTTCAATAAACGGATGAAACTTATTAATTATCACATATTTGTCACCAAAAGCTTTTTTAAGTGCACTATAATCCATTTGCACATTTGTATGGGCGGTTTTAACATTAACACCTCTAAAGGTTGGAGCATAAAGTATGATTTTTCTACCGTTAATATTAGGTATTGTTTTTTCAAGATTTGGTCTTGCGCTCTTTTTGAAATCATCATCAAAATATATATCGGTTCTTGGAACACCTATAGCTTCAATAATGCTTTCATCACAATTAAAAGCCTGTGCGTAAAACGGAATAATACATTCAGATGAAACACAAACCTTTGAATAACAGTTGTGAAGGGGATAACGCTTTAAAGCCTTTTTATCTGCACCCCAGTCATTTTCAGCGGTGGAATATCCCCATTTTTTAAATGCACCGCAAGCGTGCCAAAGCTGAATAACGGTTGTATTTTTTCTTGGCTTGCATGCAAATGCAGGCAGGTAACTATCAGTTAATATAAGAGTACGACAACGAGCGTAATATCTACAAAAACGTATGAATCCAAAATAAACGGCAAACAAATCCTTGATTTTTTTGCCACTCATATTAGGAGCAAGGCAAAAGATGAATTTGTATCCACTACGCTTTTTAAGTTCATCATAAATGCACTGCATATTATCTGTAAGAGTTGTGCTGTGTGCATCTGCAAATATTACTAGATTTTTGTTAACGGGTAAAATTGAATTTACTAAAAATATAAAACGCCAAAGAATATGATAATTAAAATAACGCAAAAAATTGCGAACATCTGATCGTAAAGTTTTCAAAAAACAATGTACCTCCATTTGCTTTAGTACATCAATTATACAAATTTTAAAACACATAGTCAATTAAAGTAAGACATACTTGCACACAGTAATCAAATACGATAGAATATAAAGGTATAATAAAAGGGGAGATATAAATGAATGATTTTACAGTATGCACAATACAACTAAAAAAATTCAATATAATGAATCTGTTTTATCCTGTTATAGTAAGCTTGTTAGGAGGATTTGTAATAGGAGTTCCACTTTTCTTATTTACAGGAATATTAGATACCGCATTTTTAAAAAATGGTGTAGCAGTAGACATAGCAATGATAATATTTTTTATTCTTTGGATTACCATTATTGTTTTTTGTGTATATTCATTTTTTAAAGCTATTGATGATTTGATAAAAACAGTTGATGCACTTTGTGTTGGTGATGGAAAAAAGCTTATGAATATGTGGCTTGTTCTGCTTATTAACTTTTTAACATTAGGTATATATAAATTCGTTTATTTTTATCAAATTCAAGAAAGACTTCAGCAAAAAGCACCGGATTATGATGATAGTGTTATTACAACTCCAGGCAATCTCTTGTTGTTTACTGTATTAGCATCAATAGTGGGCTTTGGATTTTTTGTTGCAGCTGCATTGATAATTGATGATGTAAACAACTTGGTTAATATAAGTAATGAGGAAAATGATTTTACAACCAAAGAATATCAAAACTGGGGTTTTGAAAAAATTGATGAAAAAATCGAAGATATTATTGATAGATTTAAATCAAGATAATTAAAAACATTTTTTACTTTAATTTGTTTTACACATAAAATAATGATGATTTGTATTACTATTACATATAAAATATAAAGACTTTTTGTTGAAGGAGGAGTTATAATGTCGAAATGCAAGGGTTGCGGAAAACAGCTCAAGAAAGACCAGCTCTTTTGTACAGAGTGTGGTAAACCCATAAATGATGATGTACAACAGGTTGATGAGGAAATAGAAGAACAGCAAGATAATCATGAATTTGAAACTGTTCAGGTGAAAGATGAAACGGAAGAAATAGCTAAAATGTTGCAGGCTTTACACGAAGAAGAAATATTGGTGCCAGAGGAAGTTCAAGAAGAACAACAAAATATTGAACGAGCCGTTGTAAAACCAGAAACAGAGCCAGCCACGATTCCTGTTGTAACTTCAGCACAAGGTGTAACAACTCCCGCAATAGTTGCTACCTCCACTATGCAGGCACAGCCAGCAAATAGTAATAAGATAGTAAGTGTTTTTGGATACATAATAAATCTTATATTGCTTGCCATTCCCGTTGTAGGTCTTATAATGGCAATTGTTTGGGTTCTTGGCGGTTCAAAAAATCAAAACAGAATAAATCTGGCAAAGGCATATTTGGTTCTTGTTATTTTTGCACTTGTAATTTTTGTTGCTGGAAGCATAACTTTTGCCGTTTCGGGAGATACAGTTTCAACAGTAGTTTACAAGGGTGTAGATGAATGGTCTGGTGGATTTTTTAGCAAGAATAATATAAAGACCTTTGATGATTTTGTTGAAATATATTATAAGCTTGACCATTTTAATGAATATGAGGCATATCTTAAGGAGTCAAATAAATCACAGCAGTCAACAACAGTGCCGCAAACAACGCAACAGCAGGATGCAACGGCTTCGCCAAATGAAAATACAACACAGCCATTGCAAACCACACAGCCAACAAGTTGGTATGCTCCTGCAGCATAGCAATTAAAGGTGTTGTACACGATTATTTTAAGGAGGATTTGATATGGCATTGTGTAAGAAATGCGGAAGAGATATAGAAGATGGAGTTAAATTTTGCCCATATTGCGGATATAATGAACAGGAAAATTTTAATGCAATAAGCAAAAAAGCAGTAGAAGAAACACAAACACCACCGTCACAGCAAAAGCCAGTAAATAATCAGGGCTTTGAAAATAAGAAAGTAAACGATATGATTGAAAAGTTTAATAACACAGTGGATGTTACAGATGAATTTGACCCTGATGATGTTGCAACCAACAAAATTTTTGCAATTTTTGCTTATTTAGGGCCTTTGGTACTCATCACAATTTTTGGTGCGTCAAATTCAAGATATGCAAGGTTCCATGCTTCCCAAGGTGTGAATCTTTTGGTTTGTGAAATAATTTATTCAATAGCTTATGCTGTTTTAGTTGGCGTGTTTATGACAATTGCATATTCGGTTGGTCATGTTGTTTCATCAATACTTGTTATTGTGAACATTGGCTTTTTGGTGCTTTCAATAATGGGAATAATAAATGTAATTCAAGGCAAGGCAAAAGAGCTTCCGCTAATTGGGAAGCTTGAAATACTTAAATAATTATTTGCTATAAGATTAGGCATATTAATTGCATCGATGTATGTATTTGAATTATTTGTTGGAGGGTAAAATGAGTAAAGAGGTAGTTATTTACAAATCAAAATACGGAGCAACAAAAAAATATGCACAATGGATTTCAGATGAATTAAAATCAGATATATTTGAAGTTAAAATGGTTTCCACTAATTCTTTAAAGGAATATGACACTATTATTTTTGGCGGTGGATTATATGCTGGCGGGGTGAATGGTTTATCATTTATAACAAAAAACTATGAGCTAATAAAAAATAAAAACATTATTGTTTTTACTTGCGGATTAGCAGACCCTTTTGTTGATGAAAATGTAAAATCTATTTGTAAAGGGTTGGATAAAGTGTTTTCATCAGAAATGAAAAGTAAAATCAAGGTTTTTCATTTGCGTGGCGGTATGGATTATGGTGAACTTGGTTTGTCTCATAAATTAATGATGTCAATGGTACACAAAATGGTTGCTAAAAAAGATAAAGAGTCTTTAAGTGACGAAGATAAAAATATGCTTGAAACTTATGGTGAATCTGTAGATTTTACAGATAAAGGTACAATTGCCCCTATAATTTCATTGATAAAAGAAATAAACAATGGTAATGCATAAAAGCCGAATTGATAAAGTTTTTTTAGAATTGCTATCGGAGCCAACAAATTTACTTATAAAATATAAAAGGTCGGAAGTATAACAAATACTCCCGACCTTTTATATTATTCATCTTTTGACATTTGCTTAAAAATTTGGTTTCCATACACAGCAGTACCTGTTAGCAAGATACCCTGAATAAATGATGACACTGATGCACCAAGTAAAAGCATGGAAAAGCAGCAGCCAAAAACAAGTAAAATCAGTGGTATATATTTATCGGGGATTTTTTCAATTCCTTTCATAATCATACCAAGTATGTACAGTACAGGGACAAGAACAAGTCCCTCTTCTGCTATAAAGTTTAATGTTTGCATTTCAATTCTCCTTTTCATCTTTTGTTGGTTTTTGTGTCGGCAATTGCTCAAGCTCTGCCACAAGCCGTGTTATTGTTCCATTTCCTCCTAGTGCATGATATTGTTCATACATATCTAAAATGCTTTCTAGGGAATAAATGGTGCAGTAGCCCTGTTTAATATTATGATTGTAAGCTTGTATTATTCTATCTTTTAGCAATGCCTGCATTCCACGCTCCACGAGTGAAAGTCGTTTAAGACGCGTAAACATAAGCTTGACAACAAAGCCAAGCACTCCAAGACCACTGCTAAATAAAAATTCAACCCAATATTTTATAATAAAATTTCGCATCAATTCACCCTTATCAAATCAGACATGTTAACTGGAGTACAAATTCCTTTAAGGTCAAGCACTGCACGATTATCTTTAATTTGGTCAACAGTATATGTATTTGAAAATACAAAACTTGCAATCACTTTGCCATCAAAAGTCTTTGCGTATTTTCGCACCTTTACGGTACAGCCAACATATATGTTGTTGTCAGTTTTGATGCTGGGTGAATTTTCAGCCTGCAGAATGTTTATTTGTTGTCCGATATTAATAAGGTTTGGATTTTTGATTTGAGGATTTGCAGCAATAAGATTTGAAAGAGTTATACCATATTTACTTGCAATAGCTGTCAAAGTATCCCCTTTAACAACGGTGTATACACTATTGCTTTTTTCCTTTGTTTCATCATACGATGAATTGTCCGTTTTTGTGCCAAAAGTTACATAACAATGGTTAAGGTCAATACGCTCGCTTGATGCACCAAAGCTAATTCCATCGCCGTGTGAAGAATATTGCCACATCCATATTTTATTTTTTATTGAGTCCATTAAAGCACCGTATTTTGTGTCTGGAAATGCATCACTTTTAAAGCCACTTGCATGATAATAAGCAACCCAAAGAGGATACTCAATGTCAGTGCATATAAGCTTATCAAAAAGCCAATTAATTGAGCAGTATAGTATTGGTGTGTATCCAGCTTTTGCAAGCTTATTAAGATATAGGTTTGCTACAAACGTCATTTCTGCCTTGTTAAGTAGGGTGGATTGTCCGCTCTCAAGCTCAAGGTCGATAGCAACAGGCCCAGTAATGTTTTTGCTTTGCAAAATTGCAATCACCTTGTTTGATTCTGACTCGGCTGCAAGCATAGCAGATGCTCTGTTAACGCTAAAACTACTGTAATGCCATGTGCAAAAAGCATAGGCTCCAAGTGTTATTCCACATTCCTGTGCAGCATTTGCAAAATCGTCAAACTTGCTGTCTTTGTAGCCTGAATAGGAACATCGGCACATAACACCATCTATTCCTTGTTGCTTCATTTTTAAAAAGTCTATGTTTCCTTGATGTTTTGAAACATCTAAAATTTTACTCATATTTTTTCTCCTTAGTTTTTGTTTTGTTCTTTGCCTGTTAGCAAATAATCTGTGCTGACACAGAAAAAAGCGGCAAGACAAACTGCCTCATCAACATTTATACAGGCATATCCATTTTCTATTTCCATAAGTCTTTTTTGTGTAATATTTGTACATTGGGAAAGCGTATAACAACTGATTTTTGCTATAGTGCGTAGCTTTAATATTCGTCCGCCTACATTGTTTGGCTTAGATGACCGAACAGCACAAAGTGCCAAAGCTTCACGCACGGCAAGGGGAACAATGCAGTCGTCATATTGGTCGTATTCGTATTTGACAGCATATTTAAGGTTGCAGTATATCTTTTCATTGATGCCTTCAATACGCCTTGCAATTGTTGAGCGATGCAAGCAAAGTTCGTTTGCAATTTCAGAGACTGACAGATTTTCAAAGTAAAACATCCGTAAAATGTTCTGCTCAATTTCTGTAAGCTCTTTTTCAATGACCTCATTTAAAAGGCAAACCAAATCAACAGCTCGTTTGCGTGCAATAAAGTCAGCGGGCGATTCATGTTTTGAACTTTCCCAGCAGGAATATGCTTTTTGAACTGAATGAATATCATCTTCAAGCATTTCAAAGCATACATATTGTTCATTTACCATAAACTCAACTCCAGTTATATTTTTGTTGATAAATTAGGGCTGTTTAATGTATAATATAAAGTAATATGAAATGGGGGTAATAAAATAATGTGGATAATTTTTATAGCTTTAATTGTAGTAATAATTTTGTGGGTTGTAATGTCACAGAGGAGTCTAGTAAGTCTTGATGAGCTTTGCGGTAACGCATTGTCACAAATCGGTGTTCAGCAAAACAGTCGTTGGGATGCATTAACAGCTCTTGCAGACCTTACAAAAAATTACTCAGAGCATGAGCATAAAACACTCATGGATGTAATTGGCTCAAGACGCTCAATTGATTCAAACAGTTCAGCACAAGAGGCAGAGGAGCAGGAGAATATGTTAACACAAGCAATGGGTCGCTTAATGGCTATTGCAGAAGCATATCCAGACCTCAAGGCAAATACGATGTATAAAGAAACAATGGACGGCGTAAAGCAGTATGAGGAAAATGTTCGCCACAGCAGAATGGTATATAACGACACAGTTACAAAGTTCAATCGCACTGTTCGTCAAATTCCTGTTTGCTTTATTGCAGGGCCAATGGGCTTTAATAAGCGTGAATATCTTAAAACAGAAGATACAAAAACACAGATGCCATCAATGTCTTAAATAGGGCGTGATTTAATGAGAAAAAGAATGTTAACTGCAGTCATTCTGGCAGTAATTATTGCAATGGCTATGCCGCTGACCGTAAGTGCATATAGCCCTGAAATAAGGGATATTGATACGACTGTGCGTCTTGATAAAGATGGCACGGCATACATAACACAAGTTTGGGATGTAACAGTTGCAAGCGGAACAGAATGGTATCTTGTTCAGAGTAATTTGGGCGATATTGCAATTTCTGATTTTTCGGTTAAGGACGAAAATGGAACTCAGTATGTTAATGAGGGAGCATGGGACACCGACCGTTCAATTGATGAAAAAGAAGGCAAGTGCGGTATAGTAGATAAGGGCGATGGAAACTATGAGTTGTGCTGGGGTGTTGGCAGTTATGGCGAGCATACTTTCACAGCGTCATATAAAATGACAAATGTTGTTAAAAGGTACTCTGATGCTGACGGTTTCCTTCAAAGATTTGTAAATGATGAGCTAACATCAGAGCCACAGCATATAAAGGTTACAGTTTATAGTGATGATGTTCAGTTTAATGATGATAATGCAGATATATGGTCTTTTGGATTTGAAGGCAATATAAATTTTACGGATGACGGTAAAATTGTTGCAGAATCTTCAAGCTCAAATATAAACTATGTAAATGTAATGGTCGGTTTTACTTCAGGCGTATTTAATCCAACAAGTAATCACATTGACACTACCTTTGAAAAGGTTAAAGAAAAAGCGTTTGATAAAAGCGACTATGATTATGATAGTTCACATGGTGACGATTCACATTTTGATGGGGCAAAGTCATTTTTTTCTATAATTGGTAAAATTTTTATTCCTCTAATTTTTGTGCTTTTTGGTTTTATTATTCCTAAAGTTACGGGTAAAGGTAAATCATCAGCTTATAATGTTAGCGGCGGTTATGGTTTAGACAGGCAGAGCATAAAGAATGTTGAATATTGTAGAGACATTCCTTTTAATGGCAGTCTGCTTGCGTCATATAATGTACTTAAAAATCTTAATATGATTTCATCACAGGGAGCCATAATTTCGGCCTATATTCTTCGCTGGTTGCAACAAGGCAAAATAATAATAAAAGAGACACCTAAAAAGAGCTTTCTTGGAATTGGTGCAGATAAAATGCAACCTTCAATCATTTTCGAGGAATCAGTTGATAATTTTAATGGCTCAGAAAAGTCACTTTATGAAATGCTTATTCGTGCTGCTGGTGGAGACAAAATATTGCAGGAAAAAGAATTCTACAAGTGGTCAAAAGAGCATTATGAGAGTGTAGAGGGCTGGCTTGACACAGCAGAGCTTATGGGTGCAGAAGAGCTTGATGCAACAGGAGCAACTGAAAGGGTTGAAAAGAGCACATTCTTTAATTTGATAAAATATCATAGAAAAGAACTTTCAGAAAAAGGCAAAAAGCAAGCTCTTGATATGTTTGGTTTCAAAAAGTACCTCGAGGATTTCACAATAATAAATGAGCGTCAGACTACTGAAGTTCATCTGTGGGATGATTATTTGGTATTTGCCTCATTGTTTGGAATTGCAGACAAGGTTTCGGATGAGCTAAGGCAACTCTGTCCTGAATATTTCGTTAAC
>Ga0209639_1001040_pt1 | contig 31648 bp, 26 predicted proteins | sample EPASupsiteHSE605_FD_187268 | JGI IMG/M metagenome (GOLD analysis project Ga0209639, IMG submission 187268) | Bioremediated contaminated groundwater from EPA Superfund site, New Mexico - Sample HSE6-05 (SPAdes) (version 2) | ecosystem: Environmental > Aquatic > Deep subsurface > Groundwater >... | reverse complement strand
AACATATCCGCTTTCAAGCACCGGAACAGCTGCAAAGCTACCTGGAAAAAGCAGCCAAAGCTGAGTTTAGCTTTCGTGCTTATCCCATTTCCGGAGAACCAGAAACCTTTCGTTACAGCAGGGGTGAGAATATAGTCAGGGAAACTGACGGAAGGTCCTTCGATAGCCTGGGTGATTTCATTTGCTACACCTTTCAATGTGATTCCGAGGGTTATGCCCGCACGGAATATGTTGATATTGAAGTGTTAAACTAACAGAACCCAAAATTAAACACAGTAATACCGGAGTTTTTAAGCTCCATATTTTGCAAAATACGGCACACTTTTAACCTCCTGGCCAAATTGTTTCGTTATTTAATTCGTTAGATATTTCAAATATTCCTCCAAGCGATATCTGCTGCCTAGTTCTTTAAGAAAGACTACAAATTATTATTCCTGTATGTGGGTTGTATGATCTTCCGTAACCCGGGGAAAATAATTTCGAGGTGATTTGAGATGCCCAGAAATGATGGAAATAAGAGTCAAAAAGAAGATCTCGAAAAGATGGAATTGACCTTGAAAAATATTCAGAAAAATGAAAAGTTTTTAGAAGAAAATGCGAGAGAACTCACTCCACATCAGCTCAAAGACGTAAAAAAACATTTGTCATCTAAGAAAAAGTATTTTCAAGAGACAGAGGGTACGATTCAATAATTATATATAGTTCTCAGATATTTGTGGTAAAATAAAAACCGCCTTATTAGGCGGTTAATTTTGGTGGATAATTTTGTTACCCTGGATATGAAAATATATGTCGACATCGCTAAGATGAAAATCTACCCCCCCAGGTTTAACCTCGAAAAAAGAATGGTTAGCGGGATCGCCGCGAAAATCCCCGGCATCAGATTGCCAACCTTGATTTCCGTGATCTCGAGAATATTCAGGCCGATGCCAAATATCAATAAGCCCCCGGTTGCGCTCATTTCAGTGATAATATCCGGAGAAATGACCCCTTGTAACAAACCAGCCCCCAGAGTAATAGCCCCCTGGTATAACAATACCGGAACTGCCGCGACAAGCACCCCTATCCCCATCGATGAAGCGAAAACAATGGATGATATCCCATCCAACATCGATTTAGCCATCAGGATGGTATGATTTCCTCTGATACCACTCTCGATGGATCCCATGATAGCCATGGCTCCGACACAAAAGATTAAACTTGTACTAACAAACGCTTTCGTGAAGCGTCCATCTTCTCCCTGCCCAATTTTCTTTTCCATCCAGGTACCAAAGTTGTTTAATCTTAATTCAATATCGATTAGTTCACCAATTACCCCCCCAATTACCAGGGAAGCAATTACAACCAGGGCATTATTTGTTTTTAAAGCCATACTGCCTCCGATCAGAAGCACGGCCAAACCTATGCCCTGGATCAATGTTAATTTCATCTTTGTGGATAATGCGTTTCCAAAACCAAGCCCTAAGGCCCCGCCCAGGATAATCGCAATGGTGTTTACGATTGTTCCTAACATATCTGCTCTCCTCTGACTATTTCTACAATTCCCCCGTGTAACTTTCATTGCACCACAACACATTTTTATCTGACATTCACGTATGGTCAGGTGGGGGGTAATTAAAGGCTATCTGCAAAATCAGCCTTGAACTTAGCTACTAGTTTGCTTTGCCAATCTGAAACCGGTTCAAGTCTACCAAAGAAGAAACGTAATACTTTGGGTTCTTCCACAAACTTTATTCCCCCAATCAGATCGCGGTTCTCATAAAGCCACCCGATACGATCAATGGCATATTTAACCTGAGATAGAGTAAAGACCCGCCGCGGCATAGCCAAACGCAAAAGTTCCATGTTAGACAGCGGTTCAACTCCATTTTCGTCCCTTTGCTCCGACATAGTTCCTCTCTCCATCCCACGGACACCGCTTACTATATACAAGGCTGCCCCGAGGGCTCCTGCTGGGTATTGATTCTGAGGTACATGTTCCAGAAAAGCCAAAGCATTAAGGTGGCAGCCCAGACCACCAGCTGGAGTAACAACCGGCACTCCTTTTTTCTTAAGCTCATCCACCATGTACTCGATAAACTGGGGTCCCTGGTTGATCATGTTTTCATCCATTGTTTCCTCGAGGCCGACGGTCATGGCCTCCATCTCGCGTACCGACATACCGCCGTAGGTTAAAAAACCTTCATATAACGGTAAAATTTCCCGCATTTTCAAGTACAATCCCTCATCACTGATACAAATTCCCCCACCACGGGCACAGCCAAGTTTTCGGGCCGAATAGTAAACTATATCCGATAAATCAGCAATTTCACGGGTTATATCCTTTATACTCATGTCTTTGCATTGTGCTTCTCTTACTTTAATAAAATAGAGGTTGTCAGCTAAAAGACTGGCATCAAGTACAAGAATAATGCCGTTTTGTCTGCATACATTGCTTACTTCACGCATATTTTCGAGGGAAAAGGGCTGCCCCCCAATGAGATTGGTACCTGCTTCCAATCTTAAGAAAGCGACTTTTTCGGGGCCGTGCTTTGCTATTAATCCATTCAATTTCTCGATATCGGTATTGCCTTTAAAGGGATAATCACTATTTATATTCAAGCCCTCATCGATAACTATCTCATCTACTGAGCCCCCATTCAGCACTATATGAGCTTTGGTGGTGGTAAAGTGATAATTCATGGGAACAATCGAGCCCGGCTTCACAAAAACCTGAGCTAAAATGTTTTCGCATGCTCTTCCCTGATGTGCGGGTAGAAAGTATTTTTTACCAAACAACTCCTGATTTTTAATTTCTAGTTTTGAGAAGGTTTCAGAACCGGCATAGCTATCATCCGCTACCATCATCGCCGCCAATTGCTGATCGCTCATGGCGTTTACCCCGCTATCTGTGAGCATATCCATGAATACATCACGGTTTTTTAATAAGAAGGTATTATTGCCGGCTTCGGTAATAGCTTCCAAGCGCCGGTCAATCGGCACAAGATTTAATTTTTGGACAATACGGACTTTGTGCATTTCCAAAGGTACATTTTCACCATAATGAAATTTGATATTCGACATCTAACGCCACTCCTTTAAGTCAAATTGCAGCTGGTATTATGCAATGGACTACCTACGAGAAGAGCGCAAAAAAGCGCATCCAGAAGGGTGCGCAAAAAATCCGATTTCTTCGGCCTTATTTCTACTACCCTACCATTCTACCATTTTTCCAGATTAACTTACTACGCAACTACCAGCCTACAGAATAATTATACATCAAAATACCAGATTATGTATAGATAGAGCCAAAACATTCCTAAACTTCCAAAATCAAAAAAGACCGTAAAAACGGTTCGTAACCACCAATAAAATTTAGCATTTCCATAACTTACATCTCTTCTGAATCCCCAATTACAATGTATAATTTAGTTGTCATTACACGAAACCAACCGGCGTAGAATGCCATTATAAAAAGGTGATATTCATATGGACAAACTGTTATTTACTAAAGGTGAAAATCCAATAATATAAATAGAATCCCTTCGCCATAATGTTTGAATCTGCAGCAAATTATCACTATTCTTTCCGCAGTCAGGCTTCCATTCCTTTCTTTCAACAGCAAAACTATATTATAATACATAAGAGAAAATGAACAACCAGAGAAATGAGGTTGAACTAATTGAATCACACTGTAAAACGCATCCTGGTAGAAAAAAAACCTGGCTTTGATGTTGAGGCCCAGCATTTGTACCACGATTTGAAGGAAAAACTGGGCATATCCCATCTTGAAAGGGTTAGAATCATCAACCGTTATGATATTTCCGGAATTTCCGATGAAGCCTATCAGCGGGCCAAGAAAACTATATTTTCTGAACCTAATGTGGATTTTGTCTATGATGAAACAATTGAAATAGAGCCCGGCGTAAAACACTTCGCAATGGAGTATCTGCCTGGCCAGTATGACCAACGGGCAGATTCCGCTGCTCAATGTATTCAGGTTTTAACCCAGGGAGAACCACCGGCCATTATTTCAGCAAAGTTGATTTTACTTTATGGAGATATATCTGCAGACGATTTCCAGACTATCAAAGGCTATTGTATCAATTCTGTTGATTCCCGGGAGGCCTCCCTCCAGAAGCCCTCTTCATTGGAGATGGAAACAATTACTCCGGAGGATGTCGCCATTCTGGATGGATTTATTCAAATGGATGAAACTGAGCTCTCCTCCTATCAAGAAGCAATGGGTCTGGTGATGAGTTTCGAAGATTTCAAGTTTTGCCAGGCTTACTTCCGAGACCAAGAAAAAAGAAATCCCACATTGACTGAAATGAAGGTAATTGATACCTATTGGTCGGATCACTGCAGACATACGACCTTCTCAACCAGTATAGACAAGGTATCCATAGATGCAAAAGGGTTGGGGTTGCCTGTAAAAAAAGCCTATGAAGCATACCTGAAGGATCGCAGCTTTGTGTACGGTTCTGAGGAAAGAGATGTCTGCCTGATGGACATCGCAGTCCTGGGGATGAAAAAACTGAAAAAGGAAGGCAAACTACAGGATTTAGACCTTTCAGATGAGATCAATGCCTGCAGCATCGTAGTGGAAGCAGATATCAACGATAAAAAAGAAGATTGGTTAGTGATGTTTAAGAACGAAACCCATAATCACCCCACCGAAATTGAACCTTTTGGCGGGGCCGCCACATGTCTGGGGGGTGCCATCAGAGACCCTCTATCCGGCCGTGTATATGTTTACCAGGCCATGAGGGTAACAGGCAGCGGTGATCCCAGAGTCGGCATATCGGAAACACTTCCTGGAAAGCTGCCCCAGCGAAAAATCACGACCGGTGCAGCACACGGGTACAGTTCCTACGGCAATCAGATCGGACTGGCCACCGGACAAGTGGCGGAAGTGTATGATGAAGGCTTTATTGCCAAACGAATGGAAGTTGGGGCGGTCATCGGTGCAGGGCCGAAGGGCAACGTTGTCAGAGAAACTCCGGCAGCCGGAGATGTAGTGATTCTTTTGGGCGGCAAAACGGGTCGGGATGGCTGCGGAGGAGCTACCGGTTCTTCTGTGGAACATACTGAAGAGTCCATTTTTACCTGCGGTGCTGAAGTTCAAAAAGGAAACGCCCCGACAGAAAGGAAAATCCAACGGCTGTTCAGAAACCCCCAGGCCAGCAGACTCATCAAAAGATGCAATGACTTTGGCGCAGGCGGCGTCTCAGTAGCTATAGGGGAATTAACTGATGGATTGGTCATTCATCTGGATGCAGTGCCCAAGAAATATGAAGGTTTGGATGGGACCGAGTTGGCCATATCCGAATCTCAAGAAAGAATGGCAGTGGTTGTAGCCAAGGAGAATGCCGATCATTTTAAGGCCTTGGCTGAATCAGAAAATCTGGAAGCCGTTCAGGTCGCTGAAGTAACCTCAGACAGACGTCTGAAAATGCTCTGGCGTAACAGCACCATCGTAGATATCGCCCGTGACTTTTTGGACACCAACGGAGTGAAACAGCATACGGAAGTCTGCGTACAGGAGCCTTCTGCTGAAGATAACTACTTTACAAAAAAGACAGCTAACATTCCCTCAGACATCAAGAATGCCTGGCTGAACAATTTACAGGACTTAAATGTCTGCTCCCAGCGGGGATTGGTGGAACGTTTTGACAGCACAATCGGAGCCGGAACGGTTCTAATGCCCTTTGGCGGCAAATACCAGTCAACTCCCGCTGTAGGAATGGCTGCTAAATTGCCGGTAGAATCCGGGGACACTAATACGGGGACGCTTATGGCCTATGGCTATAATGCTCAAATGGCCAAGTGGAGTCCTTTCCATGGCGCTTTGTATGCTGTGATCGAAGCCGTTTCGAAAATTGTCGCCATGGGGGGCAATTATCAGACCATACGCTTAACCCTTCAGGAGTATTTCGAAAAGTTGGGAACGGACAGCAGCAAATGGGGCAAGCCCTTCGCTGCCTTGCTGGGTGCCTATTATGCGCAGATGGAAATGGGGATTCCGGCCATCGGAGGGAAAGACAGCATGTCCGGCACCTTCAAAGACATGAATGTCCCCCCCACCCTGGTGGCTTTTGCCGTAGATACGGCTGATGTCAGAAAAGTGATTTCTCCGGAGTTTAAGGGGACAGGCAGCCACGTAGTATATTTCCCTATCAAAAGAGACTCATGCGAGTTGCCTGACTTTGTATTGTTAGGTGAAACGTATAAAATAATTACTCAGCTGATTCATTCCGGCAAAATACTGGCTGCCTATCCCGTACGTGGGGGCGGCATCGCCGAGGCGATCAGCAAAATGTCTTTTGGTAATCGGATCGGCTTCTCCCTGGCAGACCAGGCATTAACTCCAGGCGAGGCCAGCACTCTGCTGTTTTCTCCGGATTATGGCAGCCTGGTTGTGGAAATGCCTCCGGATGTGGATGTCCAGAAGGCCCTTGGCTCTCTTCCTTACAGAATTCTGGGTAAGACCCAGAAAAAAGAAGCCATTGAAATCAGCAGCATGGCCCTTAGCCTACAGGAAGCCCAGGATGCTTGGGAAGCACCCCTGGAAAAAGTATTTCCAACGAAAACGGATGAGATAGAACGGACGGCGCCTCCAGCCCTGTCCTATAACCGGCGCGGACCGGCCAAGTCAATAATAACAGTATCCAGACCCCGGGTTTTTATTCCCGTATTCCCTGGCACCAACTGCGAATATGATACGAAGAAAAGGTTTGAATCAGCTGGGGCCGAAACCGATGTATTTGTTATCAGAAATCTTACGCCTTCGGCTATAGAAGAATCCATAAAAGCCATGGCCGCAAAAATCAGAGAATCCCAAATCATTATGTTACCAGGCGGCTTTAGTGCCGGCGACGAGCCCGAAGGTTCCGGAAAATTTATTGCCACATTCTTCCGCAACCCGCACATACGGGATGAGGTGATGGATCTCCTGAAAAACAGAGATGGTTTGATGCTGGGTATCTGCAACGGTTTCCAGGCCCTGATTAAACTGGGTCTTGTTCCCTATGGTGAAATCCGGGAAATCGACGAAAGCCAACCCACATTGACCTATAACAGGATTGGCCGCCATATGTCATGCATGGTTAAAACCAGAATATCTTCAGTTTTATCTCCCTGGCTTGCTAATGTGCAGGTCGGAGATGTTCATCAAATTGCCATATCCCATGGGGAAGGCCGCTTTGTGGCCAGTAAGGCAGATATGAAGCAAATGATAGAGGGCGGTCAAATTGCTGCTCAATATGTAGATGATGAAGGACAGCCCTCCCATGGTATCAGGTTTAGCCCCAATGGATCAGATTATGCAGTAGAGGCAATTACCAGTCCCGACGGCAGAATATTAGGGAAAATGGGACACTCCGAAAGAATCGGTAAAAACCTTTATATTAATATACCCAATGAAAAAGACCAGCTTCTGTTTGAGGCTGGCGTGAAATACTTTAAATAACGACTTCCTCAACCTCGTATTTTCCACCCGAAGCTAAATTTCAAAGAGGCTGCACCTCAAATCTATTTTGGATTGAGGACAGCCTCTTTCATTTTCTTCATGTAAGATCTGTTTATATCTAAAACACTTATAACCTATTAATTTCTTCTTGTGAGTGCATTCTAATATTTCTTTCTTTAAAAAGTTCTATGACTCTTTCACTGTCTAACAATCTTAAAACGAATAAGGCATCACCATCAACACTATAGTTAAAAGAATAGATATATTCAATTGAAATATCTGTCTCTTCAATAACCGCTAAAATATTATCTAATGCACCTGGTTTATTAGGTACACCAACGCATATTACATCAGTTTTCTTAACCATAAAACCTGCATTTTTCATAGCATTCAATGCCTTATCGATACTTGCTTCCCTTATAATCATTCGAACAATGCCAAAATTTGAAGTATCCGCTATAGAAAGAGCCATAATATCAATCTCATTTTCTGCCAACAATTTTGTCATTTCTCTTAACGTTCCTCTGGCGTTCTCCAAATACACGGAAATTTGTGTAATAAACATACGACTGCCTCCTTCTAAATATTTCTCTTATCAATAACTCGCTTCGCTTTTCCTTCGGATCTTGGAATGGATTTCGGCGGTACAAGTTGTATTTTCGCAGAAATGCCAACAACCGATTTAATTCTTTCTTTAATTCCATCTCTTAATTTTTCTATTTCTGCTACAGTGTCAGAGAACATTTCTTCTGTAAGTTCCACTTGTACCTCTAATTTATCAGTAGATTTCACACGGTCTACAATCAGCATATAATGCGGAGAAACACCATTCATACCGACTAATACAGATTCAATCTGACTAGGGAATACATTTACTCCGCGTAATACAAGCATGTCATCGGTACGTCCTGTAAGTCTTTCCATCCGGAGATGTGTACGTCCACATTTACATGGAGAGGCATTCAGCCTGCAGATATCATGTGTTCTATATCGAAGCATCGGCATTCCCGTTTTAGAAATCGTTGTGAATACGAGCTCTCCTTTTTCCCCGTATGGCAGTGGTTCTTCAGTTACAGTATCTATTATCTCTACAATAACATTATCTTCATTGACATGCATCCCATTCTTCTCTAAACATTCAAATGCTACACCCGGCCCGGCGATTTCTGTTAAACCATAAATATCACATGCATCTATATTTAAAAGTTCTTCTAGATTGGTTCTCATCTCTTCCGACCATGGTTCAGCGCCAAAACAGCCTGATTTCAATTTCAATTCCTCCGGTTTGATTCCCATCTCTCGAATCGTCTCGCCAAGGAACGTTGCATAAGAAGGTGTACAGCAAAGCATTGTTACCCCAAGTTCTTTCATCATCAAAATCTGGCGCTGCGTGTTTCCGCTGGACATGGGCAGAACCATTGCACCAACTTTGGCTGCTCCCTGATGCGCGCCCAGACCACCGGTAAATAAGCCATATCCATATGCAACTTGTATAATATCGTCCTTTCCGCCTCCGGCTGCGGTAATGGCTCGTGCTACCATCTCTGTCCATATATCAACATCATTTTGTGTATATCCAGACACAATTGGTTTTCCTGTAGTTCCAGATGACCCCTGTATACGAACAATCTCTGATTTTGGTGCTGCGAGTAACCCGAATGGGAACTCATCACGTAAATCCGTTTTTTCAGTGAATGGTAAAAGTCTTAAATCTTCTACCGTCTTAATATCCTCCGGCTTAACTCCCTTAGCATCCATTCGTGCACGGTAAAGTGGTACATTTTCATACTCAAGCTTTACTGTCTCACGAAGCCTTTTAGTTTGTAATTCACGTAATTGATCGCGGTTCATACATTCCATTTTTGGATTGTAAATTTTGTGTTCTCTTGGTGTTGCTTTCATTCTTGTACCTCCATCAATTAAAATATTTTCGAGGACAAGATAATAAAAAAAGCCCTGTCCTCTGTTACACAAAGGACGGGCTGTATATACTTCCCGTGGTACCACCTCAGTTTAATGCCCTCTTGCGAAAAGCATCCTCATCGGGTACGGCAATTGCTTATACCCTATCGCTATAACGGGCGAAACCGTCACTGCCTACTAAAATATAATTTCAGCGTGCTGCTCTCGAGATGAATTCAGAATGCTTTTCCTTATTGGCTCACACCTTCCGCCAACTCTCTGAAAGGCTTTTGCAAACTTACTACTTCCCGGTCACTGCATTTATTCATTTCAGATTTTACTCTCATAATATCATATTGTCAAACACTTTATGTGTCTGCACTCGCTGCCGTTGATGCCGTTGTTTTATTGCTCATCAAGCATGTTTGCCGCTTCTTTTATCCATTCTTGTTGTTTTTCAGGTAGTGTAACAATATAATCATGTAAACACTCACTTATTGTTCTTTCCCTTTCATCAAATTCAAATGCACTGACATTGCTAAATAACTGGTGTCTTTTTGATAATGCTGCAATTTCAACCGGATTTAATTCATGAAGCACTGCACGCATTTCGTCAGCAGTAAATTCCGCGTCAAGTAATATATCATCCAAATCAGCAAGAGTATGTATAGAACTTTTAATAATCTCTATTTTGTCAGTTATAAAGCGACACTGTAATATTTCTTTAATTATTTTGCGATATTCCTCATCACGCATTTTTTCGCCAAAAGAAAAGTAAATCTTCGGATCATTTTCAGGATATTGTGGTATTATGAAAACTTTTTCAAGATTATGTGAATGAACAGAGTTTTCTATTGTCGCGGAAATTAGAGGCAAGCTTCTTTTAATATATTCTTCTAATCCATTTGATAATGAGAATGTATGCATTAATTCTTCCAACGCTGTTAATACTATTGTTTCGATTTCCGGTTTTGTTTTACCCATAAACAATCGATAAAGAAGTGCGATACCCGATGATGTCATATTCAGCTTACGTACATCTGATTTAGTTAAAATACAACCGATAGATGCTGTTAATATTGGTTCGTAAACATTAAACAGTAATTCTTGATATTTCTTATCATAACCGCAGAGTAGATGATGTATAGAATCCAGCGGGAAATTACTCAGAAACTTGTTTTCATAATATATAGCTTCCAAATATTTTTGTATAAACTCTATACCTGCTAGTTTTTCAAGTGAATTAAATACAGGATAGTCTGCTGTAATATGAATTTCATGAGCACCAAAATCCGGGGAATATAATTTGAAAAAACCTTTAATTGCATCAACAATTGTTGAACGGTAAAAAACATTACTAATATCTACCAAATCGCTAATAATTAGTGAATGAACTGTTTTTGTTGATTTTATCAATAAGTCAATACGCCGGCGGCCGTTTTGATATAATTCCGTTATTCTTTCACTCTGAACCGCGGTCACAGCATCGTCAGGATTGCTGTATGTTTTCAGCCACAATCCTATTGTGAAGAAATTGGATGTCATAATATTCTGTGCAGCTTCAACTCGTATTGAACTACTGTCACCGCCATTATATTGTTCGCATTGTTTTGCCAAAATTGCAAGGCAATCAAACTGTATCCTTTCTATATCTGTATCGGAGAGCATTTTCAGGGCATAGGCTTGTTCGAGTACGGATTGAAAATAATTTTCACCACTTAATTCCGATTTGTAAATTCTGCTGATTTTATCAATACTCCCCATATTCATCCTCCTCAGAGTCTGCGGCTGCATCAGAATAGTCAACAGAATATCCATAGCGCAGATTGCGTGCAAGCCTGTACAATTCGCGCCCTGAAAGTAATTCAAGAGAACCTCGGCATATACCATCAAATGCCGTTTTCATATATTTAATCAAATCATCATCACTAATCAAATCAAGTGTTTCGTTCTTGTAGTAATAAAACATTTCGATAAGTTCATGCAAGGTTTGCTCATAGTTGTGCATCGAAATATATGGTGAGTCACAAAATCCATATATAATTTTATCAATGACTCCGCCACTGAACTCAATGCGTCCATTTTCTTTTAGAGCAACTGAGCGTGTTTCTACCAACTCGATAGCCTGCTTTTCTTTTAAAACAAGACCGTACCTCATAGTTAAATCATTGCATTTAATTATTTTATTTACTGCCTGTTTTTGTATTAAGGCCGTATTGAATAGTGCAAGCTCAAATCCCAAATGTTTTATTCCTCCTGTAAACAAAGAGTCAAAATATCAATCGCTTGTTCTACTACATATTCTTTAAAATCAAGTTCATCATCTATCAGTCTTCTGCCAGAAATATAATTTGATACTTCACCTACAATATAGCAGTGTGTGTTATGCATAACACGGTTAACCGTATTAGTATAGGGCGTTTTTCCAGTTAGTTCTTTCCAAATATCAATAATATATTGATTTAGTTCATTTCGCACTTTTTCGGTAGCTGTTACATTTATTTCAGGGCGCTCATTGCCGATATATTCGAGCCAAGCTAATCTAAACCATCCTGTGTTGCTTAAATAGAATTGTAAGAAAGTATCAAAGAAAGTCCTAAGCATCATATCCGGTGTCGTTACAGCAGAAAGATTTTGCTGTAAAAAGTCCATAAAAACTTCTTGTAAAGCCGTGTGAGTTTCCCATAATAAGTCGGTATAAGATGAAAAATAATTATAAATATTTGTATGAGCGCAGCCTAGTGTACGAGCAATTTCTCGCAGATTTACTGCACGCAAATCATTTTTATTCCGCATTAAATTAAGGGCCGTATTGATAATCTGAGTCCTTGAAATATTTTTCTTTTCCACGCTTATGCCCCCCATGATTACCATCGGTAATTACCAGCGGTAATCATATTATAGCGGGCTATGTACCCTTTGTCAAAAGTATGCCATGAAAAAGGCCCGTAGGACGACACCTTTGCGATGCCCCGCGGGCTTTGTCTATCACCACAAAACATAATCCCTTATTCCTTGCGGAAAACCATGCTTACTATACCTCATCATGATCCCACGACAGCACACCTGTTTCCATGGCTTTTTCATACCGCCCGATCTTGAAGTTCAGACGGTCCAGCGTGCTTTCTATGGCCGCTTTCTGCGTCAGAAGCCGTTCGCGCTGCTCAAGGAGGAGTTCCCGCCGGACGGGGATCGTCTCATCACCCTGCTGGGTCATCTTCAAATATTCGATCATCACTTCTACCGGCAGACCGGCACTGCGCATACATTTGGCAAGCTCCACCCATTTGCAGTCCTCCTCGGTGTAATCTCGAAGGCCGCTGGGGGTGCGGTTGACAGGCGGAATCATACCGACTCTTTCATAATAGCGCAGGGTATCCGGCGAAAGCTCAAATTTTTTACTCACTTGTGCTATATTCATTCTCTTTCTCCTTATTAACGAATAAAAATGATTCAGTTTTTCATGGCGCAGTCGATAATCGTTTCGCAACTGCGTTCGCAGTACTTTATTCCTTAGCAATTGCCATAAATAGCAATTCTATACTTTCCTAAAGTATCACATTGCCGATGGGACACGGCGAGCCGAAGGGAGTCAGCATATTGAGCCATACAGTTCCGTTAAAATTGTTGCTTGCAAATATTTCTCCAATAGGGAAAATAACACTGTTATTCAATTCGCTCATAGTCGTTTCTCCTTGCTTTCTTGATTATCGGTAGGATTTTTCATAAATCGCAACACAAGCCTCATGACTCAGCGGACTGCGGTCACACATAAACAGACCGCCCATGGTCTCTCTGGCGTTTTTAGCCATTTCCTACAATGCTATTTATCGCAGCATCAAACTTGCTATATAACTTCGTATACAAAGACCACTTACTTTGGGAGTTACAAGCAATAATATTAAGAAGTCATACTTTAGGGGAAATTCTTTATACTCTGGTGGTATTTCCTCTAACCGCTTTAATATTTTTGACCCAATACCCGGATACAATTAAGGGAAAAATATTAAGGAATATTAAGTTTATTGCTATTTATATTATTATTGAAGTCATTTTGGATAGATACGGGGAAATCGTATATGGCTACGGTTGGAATATATGGTGGTCACTGGCATGGGATTGTATGATGTTCCCTATTTGGGTATTACATTACAAGAAGCCCTTGATTGCCTATGGTGTATCATTAGTGGTTGTAGTTATAGTATTGTTGCTCTTCCCGGTGTGCTCCTCCCAGGCAACACAAACCCCCGCTATTTCTTGCGATTTAGCGGGGGGTGACAGTCTGACCACTTTGCCGCAGACTAGTTTTTTAAAGCTAGCTTTTTTTGTTTTTTATATTCTATTTTAATTGTCTTTTTCTTTCCTATAGGGCAGGTTTTATGGTCGTACCTTTAATAATTGCATATCACCTTATAAGGCCTCATCATTTCGTTATCTTCATGATCAAGAATGTGACAATGCCATACATATCCTGGACCCTTTGTGGCATCAAAAGGGTATGGTCTCCCGTCTTGTGCTGCAAAACGTACTTTAATAGTTGTAACTTCGCCTGGATTCATTTGAACAGTATCCTTCCATCCCTGTTCATTTAATTCAGGCGGCATCGGAGTTCCGATAAGATATGAATCCACCGGCCATGGTTTAGTCGGTTGTGTAAAAGGCGGCATCATGCCACCATTGGCAGCAATCCAGTCAGCCATATACATATCGGTATCTAACTGTTGTCTAGTGAAGAGCTGAAATTGGACAAGATGCAAATGTATCGGATGGGTATCAGCAGTAAGATTAACAATTTCCCATTCTTCAGTAGTGCCAAGTACTGGGAATTCTGAAATAGGCGCACTCCATTTCTGCCCGTCTAGTAATACCTCAATGGGGCCTTCAGAACCCATGACTTCCACAAGAGTTAATGTCCTTTTTGGGGCATTGGGGGTCAATGTTGGTATTATATTGAGAGTTTCAGGTAAAGGCGGAAGTACAGGTAATGGGCCAACTGGAGAAACTACAGTGAACTGCATAATTTGCCCTGTTGTTTGCGGATCGGCAGGATCTCCATCGGGGAAAGGAGCCGGGGCTGTATTCGTAAAGATTACTGTAGTACCAGGACTAAGGGTAGAAAAATCGATTAAAATATCAGCCCGTTCACCTGGGGCAATAGTAAGTTCGTTAAGTGTTACCGGCGAAGGGAGATAGCCGCCGTCTGTCCCGATTTGGACAAATGTCTGGGCATTTGAAAGACTGAGCGTATAGAAGCGGGCGTTTGATCCATTTAATAGCCGGAAGCGATATTTTGTTGGTTCAACGTTTAAATTAGGCCAGACCAGGCCGTTTACCATAATAGTATCACCAAAAAATTCCGGAACCCAGTATGGATGGACATCTGGGTTAATTCCTACATTGGGGAAAAAGAAGGTGCCTTCACTATTAAAGGTTCTATCCTGGATTACTAGTGGAATCTCGTATTTTCTACTGGGCAGTGAATTAGCTACGGGGTCATATGGATCCCTTAATAGATAAAAGCCGGCAAGCCCCATGACTACGTTTAAGCGGGTTATACCCAAAGCGTGATCATGGTACCAGAGAGTGGTAGCCTGTTGCCTATTAGGATAAGTGTATTTGTCAGTGATGTAAGCAGGACCTGTTCTTGGTTTTCCTTTTGATGAAGAATAATTATGAAGGTAGGTGAACCATGCATCAGGGTGTCCATCGAAAGCGGATGGAACTTCCCCGCCATGTAAATGTGTCACAATTGGAACAGGATACTGTGCCTTTTCATATCCCGGTGGAAAAGGGAGGCACGGACACATAACCATGCCCAAATTATTAGGGTCAGCCCAGTGCAATGTTGGATCCACCGGCAATTGATGTGGGCTTGAAAGCTTATTTATCCATTTGACAGTTAAGGGAGAATTTCTTCTAGCTTCGAAGGTGGCACCGGGAGAATGTTTTATATAGCCTAGGTACTCACCGGTAACGGCATCTATTGCCTGCCCTCCATAACCCCAAACTGTTGTGACCGGGAAACCAGGCGGAAGGATCTGCTGTCGGAATTCCAGAATATCTACTACATATTCACACTTGTAACGGGATGGAACATGCACTGGCGGTGGCCCTGTTATTTCATTTTCATATTTGGGAATGTCTAATGGATTTATAGTTTGCATAAAAAACACCTCTTTCCAAATTTGGTAAAATAGACAACATGCTTTATACATGATATTTAACTACTCAGATAAACGTTACAAAGTTATGGAAAGTCCCGGTATTTCAGACCATCATAAAACCCCCGCTAAATCAGAGGAAATAGCTGGGGGTTTGTATTACCTATGGTAAAATTAGATAGTGCTGATCAAGAAAAGATTTGATTAGTCATATTACCCCCATAAGCCTTCTTTTAATATCGATTGCATTAAATTATAGTTTTTCATTCATATACCTCTTTACAAAAAAAACCTGGTTAAAATTATAACCAGGTTATTGTTTAAATAAAAGTGAGATTCATGCCAGCGGTATCCAGATCTCAACGTTATTACTATCCTTTAACGCTTCTGGCAGATATCAGCCAGGGAGCTGGAAATGGCTCCATCATTTTTTTGCTATTGACTCGCGATACCGCTATGTGGATTGCTTCAGTGCGCTCCAAGCCGTTTTCCCGAAACAAAGCAGGCAGAGACGTTAAAATCTCGAAGTCCAGCGTGTAGATTACAAAATCCATAATGGGATTAATGGCCAGCAGACTCTTTATTTCACTGCCGATCCTCGGAGAACCCACTATAAACGCTATGTCCGGCACCGGCAGCTTATCCAGGATACCGTCTTCCAGAGATTCAACGATTATTACGTTGCTCAGGCCAAATTTGTCAACGTTACATTTCATGGTAGTCTGATCCCTGCGGTCATATTCCACAGCAATGACACTGCCCTCAGCAGCAATCATGGCGGCCTCGACCGCGATGCTCTCACCCGATATTATACATATATTATCCTGGTCCCCCAGATTGAGCTTACTCATTATAACAGCCCGAACTTCCCGGCACACATACTGAACAGAGCCGCAGGAGAAACGGCTGTTTTCCATACCTATATGATAATTCGTTGCAGCGTTAGGATTAAGAATCAACATAGCTGCAGAGGCATTTATCCCTCGGTTGATCATGTCTGAGAGCTTGTCGTGCTTGATCTCTCCGGATGGATCCGAGCCCTCATTGTACCAGATATCACAGTCCCCCAGTTCCGCATTCCACATGTCGTAGAAGATATCCGGATGTCCGGCGTCCGTAAAGACCAGCACTGCCCGGTTGCTCATAACGGTCGGAATCAGGTTCTGATTCTTCCCTGTAATGTCCAGCATCTTCAGTTTTGCCAGGTTGATCTCAACGTTCCGTGAGAAATACTGGAGCCAAGATAAAATGACGTCATTAGTAAACATTGTTTGTTCCACAGGCAAAACCTCCTTATTAACAGTTATCATACCATATTTTTTGGATTTATTCCCAGTTCATCTTAAGCGCCGGTGTGCTCCAGCAAGCGTTCCCATTTTTGATCCACAAATGCTTGAGCTTCTGCAATCATCCACTCATTGCCTTTCTGGAACATATGCTTAAATCTACCCTGAGAGCGGAGGAAGTCTTCCACGGGCAGCTTTTTCTTCGGTGTATAGTTTAACCGCCACACTCCCTCGTCTACTTCGTACAGGGGCCAGACGCAGGTATCCACCGCCAGCTTAGTGATCTCTGAAAGCTTGGCCATGGGGTAGTCCCATCCGCGAGGACATGGGGACAATATGTTCAAAAAGCAGGGGCCTTCAGTATAAATGGCTTTATAAGACTTGGTGTGCAGATCCTTAAAATTACCTATAGGGGCAGTCTGAGCTACATAAGGAATATTATGAGCAACCAGAATCTCAGTTAGATCTTTTTTATTCTGTTTCTTACCCTGCCCCACAGAACCTATAGGCGTGGTAGTCGTGCGGGCAAAATGAGGCGTTGAAGATGAACGCTGGATTCCGGTATTCATGTAAGCCTCGTTGTCATAGCAGACGTAGACCATGTCATGACCGCGTTCCATAGCACCTGACAGGGATTGAAACCCTATATCATAGGTGCCGCCGTCACCTGCAAAAGTAATAAACTTGACGGTTCCTTCCACCTTACCGCGGCGTTTCAAAGCGTTATATGCTGCTTCCACTCCGGAACAGGTAGCCGCGGAGTTCTCAAAAGCAGAATGAATATAGCTGTCCATATAGGCAGTGTAAGGATACATAAAAGTGGAGACCTCTAAACAACTGGTAGCATTAACCACCACTGCCCTGTCCTCTTTATCCAGGGCACGCAGAACCCCTGACACAACGATTCCGGCGCCACACCCGGCGCAGAGTCGATGCCCTCCGGTGAGACGTACCGGCTTTTCTACTTCCTGTTTCAGGTTATATACCGTGCTCATGCTCTATCCTCCTTTGACCTCTGGCCCATATGGGTATATACCGGTCCAATCTCGCCGGTCACAGCAATATCAGCCAGCCGGCCGAACACTTTTTCAATATCCTCGGTCTTCACGTCACGGCCGCCCAGACCGTAAACGATATTTATCAGATACGGGCGTTCCTTCAGATCATACAAAGCGCTGCGGGTCTCGGCAAATAAAGGACCTCCGTTTGCCGAAAATCCCTCGGACTTATCCATAACGGCTACGGCCCTGGTGCCCGCCAATGCCCGGGCCAGTTCTTCGCCTGGGAAAGGACGGAATACCCTGATTTTAACAAGTCCTGCCTTTACTCCATTCTCCCGCAGCTTGTCGATAGCTGCTTTGGCAGTTCCGGCACTGGATCCGATTAGAACCAGAGCAAGCTGGGCATCCTCCATCCTATATTCTTCAAACAAGCCATAGTGCCGGCCGGAAATCTTTTCAAACTCTGCGGCTACCTCCAGTATGCGAGCCTTGGCCGCCTTCATTGCCTCAGCCTCCAGGACCTTGTGTTCCATGTAATAAGGACTCACATCGTACGGTCCTACCGCCAGCGGGTTTTCTTTTTTCAGCAGGTAGTTTTCAGGGTTATATTCCCCGATAAACTTGCGCACAGCTTCCGTCTCCAAAAGCTCTATGTTCTCTACGGCATGACTGGTAATGAAGCCATCCATACAGGTCATTACCGGTAAGCGTACACTCGGGGTCTCGCCGATGGGCATGGCCATGATAAAGTTATCGTAGGCCTCCTGATTATTTTCGGCATAGATTTGGAGCCAGCCGGTATCACGGGCTCCCATAGAGTCGGAATGATCGTTGTTTATGTTAATTGGCCCCGAAAGGGCGCGGTTGACGCAGGCCAGGGCAATAGGCAGACGGCATGAAGCCGCCACATACAACATTTCGTACATCAGTGCCAGTCCGCAGGATGAAGTAGCACAGACGGACCTGGCTCCTGCAGCTTGCGCCGCAATACACACGGACATTGAACTGTGCTCAGACTCAACGGTTACGTATTCAGTATCTACCTCGCCGTCAGCCACATAATTGGCAAAGTATTCAGGAATTTCTGTGGAAGGAGTGATCGGGAACGCTCCCATAACATCAGGATTTATCTGCTTCATGGCATAAGCTACAGCCTCGTTGCCGGAAAGGCGGCTGCTCATATGGCCTCACCTCCAGTCACCATTGTAATCGCCGGGAAGGGACACACGTTCTCACAGATGCCGCAGCCCTTACAGTGCATATAATCGAAGTCCAGACGTTTCCCATCCTTCACCGGAATAGCACTGTCCGGGCAGAATGGAATACAAAGCATACAGTGTTTACATGCTTCCTTGTGAAAGACGGGCGTGTTGGTCCGCCAAGTACCAGTATTAAACTCCCGTGCAGTTCCTGGTTCGTAGATCTCCCCGCCGGGGGTCAAATCCTGCCAAGGGGTACGTTCGTTGATATCCTTTGCATAAATCATCCTACCTGCACCTCCTCCATGGATTTTTTCAGTGTTGCCATGTTCCCCTCGATAACCTGGGGCTTGTCAGCAAATTTATGTTTAAAGGATTCTTCTATATCCACTAAAAAACGCTCGGGTTCCAAAACACCGCTCATCTTGACCACAGCGGCCAGCATAGGGGTATTCGGTAAGTTTTTGCCCAGAAACTCTTCCGAAATGCGGCGGGCATCTATGGTAGAAATTTTCCCGGTCCATCCCCGCAGCCTGGGACGCATCTCCTGGGGAGAGCTGGGAGTGTTAATGATTATCGCCCCGCCCTCTTTCAGTCCTCCGGTAACATCGACGCTGTCCAGCAGACTTTCATCTACCACGACCACATAGTCCGGATAGTAAATGTTGGAATGGATAGAACATCGTTTTTCACTAATGCGATTATAAGCTGTAATAGGGGCTCCCATACGTTCCGGTCCATACTCCGGGAATCCCTGCACGAATTTCCCTTCTAAACCAGCTACATCCGCCAGCAGCAGGCAGGCGCTCTTGGCTCCCTGTCCGCCCCGGCCGTGCCAGCGAATCTCTACCATATCATTGGTTGCCATTGCTCTTTCCTCCAGTCGTTATGATTGATAAGTACTGGGAGCCGGACTGTCAACAGTTCCCTTGCGTCCGGCGTACGTACTTTCCTCCTTAGACGGCACCGTAAATACGGTGCGCAGATGAAAAAGGAAGAAAGTAAAAAAGCTTTCGTCCCCCAAAGGGACGAAAGCCTTAAAGACATTCGCTATACCACCCATTAAATACAACATACCATCATATGCGTTCCCTGTGACGGGGGAAACCGTCGGAGCCTACTAGATTATTCGTTCGGTCCGCAGCTCAGGAGTGATTTTCGGGTTCAGACTAATAGTACCGGCTTGCACCAAACCCCGGCTCGCTGTAAACGTTCGCGCTGAAACTTACTCTCTCCGTCAATGCCTTTGAAATTTTAAGTTATAAATAAATATACTCACTTGCCCGTGTTTTGTCAATCACTATGTTTGACTTTCAATTTATTGGCAAAATTAATTTATATCTATTACGTAGCAGCAACTCCCCAGTCGCTTTTACGGCTCGAATATTTCATTTATCAGAATTTCCAAACCCTCAAAAAAATACGAAGTTAGAGTATCACCGAGTTTACAGGTGGCATACTCGTCAATTTCAAAGTCCTTAAAGCTATAGACCATAACTGAATGTTTAAAAGGATCGACAACCCAGAATTCCCTTACACCGGATAACATATAAGTATTGAGCTTATCTACCATATCCTTAGAACGGGTGCTCTTTGATAAAATTTCAATGCAAAGCGTGGGTGTACCCATGTATCGTCCATTTTCATTAACGTTATTCTTCAAATCGCATGCTATGAGCAAATCGGGCTGCATTACATCGGGTGTTTTAAGATCCTTTTTGAAAAAATGGACATCAAATGGGGCGTAGAAAACCTTGCAATTCTTGCCTTTTAGATATGATCGCAGATGGATATGCAAATTACCGGATATATCCTGATGATAGGTGCTGGGGGAAGCCAAAAGGACTATTTCACCGTTGATATACTCCATTCTTAACTCGCTTTTCTCATAAATCTCCATGAATTCTTCATATGATACTTTTTTGCCGCCATATTGATAATCCAATGCGTTTTCCTTAACTATAAAATATCGTTCGATTTCTGTGATGTAAGGGGTAATTCTTATGGCCTTTTTACCGTTTTTTGTAATGACAACTTCGTGGTCATCAATAACATAGTCGATGTATTTACCCAGATTGGTCTTTAACTCAGTGGCGGTAATAACTTTTGTGGTATTATTCATATCAATCACCTCGTACGATCACTATAACAAATAGAACTATTATATGCAATGTCATTAATATCGTACGAATAAACAGACCTTGAACGTGTTTTGTTAATCAGAGTGTCTTATTTTCAAGTTATTTGCAAAATCACATAATACCCGCCCTATTTGTATCTGGCAAGCTCCTTAAGGGTTCAATGAATAGTAATTTATATCTGATATAAACTAAAAGTAGTTTCTAAAGACGTTTATTTACAAATATCTAAAAGTGAAGGTATAAAAATGTTTAAGATTCAAAGAAAGATGAACCATACCAATGCAACCTTTAGGGCATTAAATGATGCAGTGATTGCCGAACCCCTGGATTTGGCTCAAAATCAAGGTCCGACTCCGTCATCTGATACATTGGAGCATAGTATTTATGAATATCAGATTTGGGAATTAAATCATAGCCTTTCTCAAACTATATTTAAAATGGTTATTAATATTCATTTGGCTAAACCAACTGCAAAAATACTCGATAAAGCTGCCAGACAGTTAATCAAGAATACAGGCCATAAAGAACCTGTAAATCCTACAATGCTGCGTGAGGCAGGAACATTTGCAGCCCTTGCCCCCAGCGATCGGCTGCGCGCAGTCTCTCTCCTGGAACAGCTTAAAGTTAATCCTTTCAGTTTGCCCCTTCCTTTCTTTTATAACTCCGGTTTGGTGCTCTCAATACTAGGTACTGTAATAATGCTTACTACAATTGGGTATTATTCCGGATGGTCTGGATATGGTTCTACCAGTTTGGAAACACCTGAGAAGCGCAAAACGGAATACTATCCAGCATGCTGGGAACAAGCCGGATATCCCGGTCCTTCTAAAGGATATCATGGTTTTAAAGGATATTTAATTGATAAATTTACAGAATAGGACGGGATATAAATGACACAGAATACCGACGTTATAATTATCGGAGCTGGCGGAGGCGGATCAGTTGTTGCAAAGGAACTTGGTGAAAAGGGAATAAATGTAGTACTGCTTGAAGCAGGACCATGGTATGGGAATAAAAAATGGCCGACTCCTAATCAGGAACATGGTGCTGTAAGCAGTTCTGAAGCTGATGATTTAAGCATTGAGATTTTACATAAGTGCTTTACAAATTATGAAAGCGATATGAATGATATCATAACCGGAAAATTACGATGGGGTCCTGCAGACAGAAGTCAGAATACATGGAACAGAAACATACCTCAAGTAGGTTTTGCCTGGCAGAGTTCCGGAGTTGGCGGGTCCACGCTGCTATATTTTGCGAATTCACCAAGAGCATTCCAAATTGCAATGGATGGTATTTGGCCAATATCTTACCGTGAAATGATTCCATATTATGAGAAAGTTGAGGCAGCCTTGTCTGTATCTCCAGCACCTATGACATCCAAAGAAGAGCTGTTTTTTTATGGTGCTAAGAAAGCAGGATGGTCACTTTTAAGAACTCTTAATGTTACAAGTCCGGGCTACAGACCTCAACCTAACGCAATTTTGTCTCCACCTACCAATATAAATGATTCAAACTTTAAATTTGATGGTAATTCAGAGGGCTGTACTCTCTGTGGTCATTGTGTTAATGGATGCTGTATTGGTCCAAAGGTAGAGAAAGCAGCTAAACGTTCTACATTGGTAAGTTACATACCTTATGCTCTAAAAACAGGTAGAGTTGAGGTTAGGCCAAACACCTTTGTTACAACAATACTGGCGGAAAAAGATAAAGAAGAGGGTTTAAAGTCTGTAGGAGTAAGATTCAGAGATACATGGACAGGAGAAATCGGTGAACTTAATGCCAAGGTGGTAGTTATGGCAGCAGGGACAATAGAATCACCTCGGCTTTGGTTGAATTCTAAACTACCTGGTAATCCATGGGTGGGCAAAGGACTTACAAATCATTGGTTCGATTGTGTTGCAGGCATATTTGATGAGAAAGTTTTACTTGATGTGATAGGTACCAGCAGTGCTGAGCCTTATATAGGACAAAATTCAGCTGCGCGATTTGATTATCCCGGGTTGGGAGTAATTCAGTTATTAGGCATTAGTCCGGGGTTACATTCCACAATATTATATTCACTAAGTAACGATGGATATAACTTTTTACGGCAGCCTAATCCGACCGAGCCTTGGGATATTAAGGGAAGAGTGGTTGGAAAGGAATTAACAGAATTCATGACAGAATATCCAAGGACGTTAAGTGTTTTGATATTTACTGATGATGAAGTAAACCAAAAAAATGGAGTTACATTGGATACTTTTCTTAGAGATGCTCACGGCCGTATACCAAAGATAAAGTATGAACCAAGTAATACCGATAAAAAAAAGAGGGATACACTTTGTGTTATAGCAGCTGATATTTTAAAAAAAGCAGGAGCTAAAAGAATCATACGCCCCAATTTACCTCCTGGATTGTTTATTCATATCGAAAGTACAATGCGTATGGGGTATGTTACGGATTCAGATTGCGAAGCTCTGCAAGTTAAAAGGCTGTATATTGCTGATAACAGTGTACATTATAACAGCTTGGGCGGGCCTAATCCTACTCTCACAACTCAGGCTCTTGCAGTACGTACAGCCGAAAAACTTGTTAATAAATATTTTAATTAATGAAATCTGTTTTTTATATCGAAATTCCAGACCTCATTTAACCCTTCCGCTTATTTTGAATGAGAACGTTAATTGTGGCAGGCGGAGCGAGGGTTAAAGGCTCAAGGCCATCATCGATGCGAAACGAGTTTATGTCACCTGGATCAACAGGCAGGCAATAGCCGCATTTGAGTATGTTGGCCAATGAGGCCGTATAAACGGGCGGTGATTGAACTTCTTGCTGCATCTGCCATTTCAATTCCATTAAAGGAATACCAACCGGACAACTATCCTGACAAGTCCAGCAGTTGGAGCATGTCCATAAGCTGGCTGCACCCTCGTGAACAAGAAGGTGAACAAATGAGGGAATTCCTATCTGCTCCAAATAGCAGTTTTTATTACAAATGCCGCACTTTAAACAAGAATCAAACATTACTTAAGAGACTCCTAATATCAAAATCATTTATCATCAATTCACCGGGTGTAATTCCCATTGCCACGCCCAACAATTGGGGGAGAAATAAACACGGTATTTTCCGACCGTTATAATAAGCAGATTGGTTGTGGTCAAGTAGAAGGTGGCAGTTTCCGCAAGCCGTAATTATAACTTCGGTATCCTTACATTTGAGTTCATCAAGCCGGGCCCGGCCCATCTGATAAGCCGCCTCAAGGTTGCTCATGGTAAGAGAAGCCCCGCAACAGTTATCCTGAAGGGAATAAGGAATAATAGCCGCAGTTACCCCGCGCACTAATTTTTCCATAACTCGGGGATGTTCAGAATCATCAAACTGCATAACAGCCACAGGCCGAAATACCTGGCAAGGGTTCATGACAGCCGCTCTTACAGGCAGGCGCTTTTTAGCAACCGCAAATACCTCATCATTGTGTTCATGCAGAACCTCCAGAAGATGTTGAGTGTTCACAGTGTTATGAAACTCCAGTCCTATTTTGGCGAGCAGCCGATTTATGTCTTTCAGCGTTGCCGGATTCTCGCGGCACATAAACTGCACCCGTTTGAAGGTATTGGTACACCCTCCGCAAAGGGTGATTATGTCCATATTGTTTTGCTCAGCCAGGGCCAGATTATATCCTGCCATGTATATCCAGTTGGGAATTACACCTTGCAGGACCTGCCCGCAGCACATTACCTCGGGAAGCGTATGCGTCTTAATACCTATGGCTTCTAGAACCAGTTTACTCGAAAGTTCGTATTCCGGAAAGCGGGAGGTTACCAAGCAGCCAGCGAATAGTGCTTTTTCTCTAGTCATAAAAATTGTTCCTATCTAGTTCTTATCTCTGGTATATTCCAAACCCATGATATATCAAAATTCTAAATAAATGAACCTTTTTGGTTTGCCCCCCTAAACAAATAGCCAGGAAATGTAGTAAAGCCCGTGCGGATGCTCTGGGGAGCATTGTACTGTACCTCCTTTTGATGTACAGTAAAAACGCGTATTATATACTAAACATCAATAGAGAAGTCAAAAGTATGGTAAAGCCATACAGTTCCCAATTCAAATTAGAAGCAGTAAAAAGAACTTTGGCGAGTAGTGCATCTGCGGCCAGGGTACAGCTGAACGCAGAGTACAGGCTCAGAGTTCTTTTTCTTTGATATGGATTCCGTAGTCACTACTACAATATTATCCTAGATTTTGGTAAACACAGATATTTCGAGTTTAGTTAGAAAGCCCTAAATAGAAATAATAAGGAGGCGTTATATAAAATGCATTATACAGAAGAATATAAATCAAAACTCGTTAGCGCAGAAGAAGCAGTAAAAATAGTCAAAAGTGGAGACTGGATTGACTATGGATTCGGCCATTCCAAGCCAATAGCTCTTGATAACGCACTGGCGGTCCGGAAAGGTGAGTTAAAAGATATAAATATTCGCCACGTTCTAAGTCTAAGTCCGCAGGCCTGTATCGAGGCTGATCCAGAAGGTGAAGTATTTACCCTGAATGCATGGTATTTTTCTGGTTATGATCGCAAACTTCATGATAGAGGGCGGGCTTTTCATACTCCCATGATTTTTAGCAACCAGGCTTTATACTACCATAAAAGTATTAACGAACAAGTCGATGTAGCTATGTTTCGGGTCACCAACATGAACAAAGACGGCTTTTTTAATCTCCACTGCGCTTGTGCTTCAGGGCGTGCAACTCTTAAAGCAGCTAAAAAGGTCATATTTGAAGTTAACGAAAAGCTCCCCTGGGCTATGGGTGGATCAGACGAGGTTGTCCATATTTCCGAGGTTGATTACATTGTAGAAGCTGAATCCAAGGTCGAGGCAATTCCTGCCGCTTCTCCAAGCGAAACAGATAAAAAAATTGCCGAACACATCGTTTCCCTTATACCGAATGGTGCCTGCATCCAGCTAGGTATTGGCGGTCTCCCCAACTTCGTAGGTACTATGCTCGTTGAATCCGACATTAAAGATTTGGGTTGCCACTCGGAGATGCTAGTGGACGCTTTTTACCACCTTAATGAAGCGGGGAAACTGACCAACAGCAAGAAGGGCGTGGACAAGGGTAAATCCACTTTTGCCTTCGCGGCGGGGAGTCAGTTCCTTTATGATTGGCTTGATAATAATCCTTTATTAGTTACCTACCCGGCATCATATACCAACAACCCCTGGATAATCGCACAAAATACTAATACCATATCCATAAATGCGTGCCTGGAAGTCGACCTGTTTGGACAGATTTCCTCAGAGTCATCTGGAACTCGCCATATTAGCGGAACCGGCGGCCAACTTGACTTTGCCACTGGAGCTTATATATCCCAGGGTGGGATTTCTTTCATCTGCTGCAATGCTTCTTACAAGACCAAAGATGGAAATCTCAGGTCTCGCATCGTCCCCACGCTATCGCCAGGGTCTATAGTGACGGTCCCCCGATCACAGGCCCATTGTATAGTAACTGAATATGGTATAGCCGACTTGGCCGGTCGTTCTTCATGGCAGCGGGCTGAGGCTTTGATTAATATAGCGCATCCCGATCTAAGAGATGAATTAATTAAAGACGCTAAAAAAATGAACATCTGGCGCAAAAGTAATAAATAATAAAACTTATATGATAGCCACAGCAGGGTTGCCCGAAGACCAGGTGGCGCTTGGCAGGGGAGTGCCTGTTAGTTATCCACAAATGCAGGATTCGTAAGGATCTGCATATATATCGACATCGAGCTGTATCTCTTTTATAAAAATACTGCAAGTATCTACATTGGCCTGCTTTTTCACTTGCTCTGATCTGATTTGAGCTTTTTCTCTGGTTGAATAAATACCCAGTAAAGTTTCATGTTTCTCATCAGTATAATAATAACCCTCGATAACTTGATAAACTTTATTCAATATACCCTCTCCCTTTCTAATAGCTAATATCCATTATTTACATTATATTGTGCAGATAAAACCTTGTCTAACATTTTTTTCCAGATGGCTTTAAATTACTATGTATGGAGCTTTAGTTATGGCCCCGCTACTCCGCCTCTTTGTTACTGCCACCGAGTGGTAATCGGGCATCAGCCTTCATGCCAGATATACTTTTCCTAACTGTTATTGTGAATGATAATATATAATATAGTGTTGATAGTAAACTGGAAGGATGAATGCATATGTACGACAATATTATTGATACCATTGGGCATACTCCGCTTGTTAGGATAAATAGGTTAAACCCCAAGCCGCATATCCCGCTGTACGCAAAGCTGGAGGGCTTTAACCCAACGGGGAGTATCAAAGATCGTATTGCCATAAAAATGATTGAGCAGGCGGAAGAAGCCGGTACTCTGACGAAGGGAAAAACCATAATCGAGCCCACCTCCGGCAATACAGGGATCGGTCTGGCGATGATAGGTGCAGTAAAAGGGTATTCGGTTGAAATAGTCATGAGTGAAGCAGTTTCCGTTGAACGCCGCAAGATGATTGAAGCTTTCGGAGCTAAGACTACTCTTACGGATGCCTCCCAAGGCACGGATGGAGCCATTAGAAAAGCCCATGAACTTCGCCGCAGCTATCCTGATAAATACTTTATGCCCAACCAGTTTTCCAATGAATATAACAAACTGGCCCATTATGAAACTACCGCCAATGAAATCTGGGAGGACACCGGGGGCAAGGTTACCCATTTTGTTTCCGCTCTTGGCACCTCAGGAACCATCATGGGAGTGGGAATGGGACTAAAAGCCAAAAATCCTGATATTCAGATAGTTGAGGCACATCCTGTTCTGGGCCATTACATTCAAGGCCTCAAAAACATGCAAGAGGCCATAGTCCCTGAAATCTACGATCCCACCCAGATCGACCGAAAGATTATGATTGAATCCGAGGCTGCCTTTGCGATGGCCCGAACCATTGTGGCGCAGGAAGGCATCTTTGTGGGCATGAGCAGCGGAGCAGCCATGGTTGCCGCACTGGAATGCATCAAAGACTTAGAGGAAGGCTTTGTGGTGGTAGTGTTGCCCGACCGGGGAGAAAAATACTTGAGTACGGATTTATTTCATGTGGCCCCCTGATAGGTGGGTAATTAGCGGGCTCTATTAACGATGCACCTCCTCGTTTTCCAATAGGAGGTGCATAATCCAAGTTTTCAGCACTCATGAGGGATTCTCCCGGTAATGCAGCATATACTGCTCCATTTGTATAACAAGAATTTTCAGTGCCTAATATGGAGTGTGCGATAGGAGAAACCGGGATACTTTTAAAGACACCCTTTTTAATACCATATTCAATATTTCTTGAGTAACTTATTTCCTCCGAGTGTACGTTCGTTCACTTTAATCTTATAACGCTTTATCCAAAAAGTAGATAAATTAGTATTGGTCCATAAATCGCCTCGGATCTTCCCAACTAAGTACATGTCCTACTTCCTTAACTCGGAAGCTGCATAAGACGGGTATTTATTTCTTTTTCCAATTTCTGTTTTAACTCCGGTGCTTTCGAAATGATCCTATCGAAATGTCTCCTCTTTAAGGATAGAACCATACACGGTGTACAAGCCCTTATGTTTGCAGTCCTCACAACTTCTTTTATAATAGCTATTTCTCCAAAATAGTCCCCATCCTCCAAAACGCTTATAATTTTTTCGGTACCATTGTCTAAAAAAACATAGACTTCAATCCTGCCACGTACAATCACATAAAATCTGTCCCCATATTCTCCTGCATTAATGATAATTTGCCCCGGAGAATAATACTCCGATACAAAGAGCTCCGCCAGCTCTTCCAACATTTTACTGTCAAGCTGTCTGAACAAAGCAATTTTTGCCAGCCTGTCCACTTCAATTTCCGCATATTTGAGGTCTTCTGCAATAATAAAGCCGCTTTGCTTGCCGAAAAGTTCTGCATATACGCCATTCTTTTCCATTAGAGCTTCATGTGAACCGCATTCGGCTATACGGCCTTTCTCCATTACATAAATTAAATCATACTCCATTATACTTTCCAGGCGGTGTGTAACATTGACAACTGTCATTCCCTTTGTAATTCTTTTTAGGGTCTTATTTATTGCTTTTTCTGTTTTGGGATCCAGTGCGGATGTTACTTCGTCCATTATCAAAATGGAGGGTTTACATACCAGAGCCCGCGCTAGTGCAATTCTCTGGCGCTGGCCTCCCGATAGCAGTCCACCGTGTTCGCCCACCACTGTATCATATCCTTCCGGGAGGGTCATGATGAAATCATGGATTTCCGCTGCCTTGGCGGCTTTAAAAATATCTTTGTCATCGGCATTCGGATTTACCAGTAACAGATTTTCTTTGATGGATGTATTAAAAAGAAAATTTTCCTGAAGAACAACTCCTCTAAGCCGATGCAGCGATTCCGTAGTAATATTTCTTACATCCTTATCATCAATTTTCACGCTGCCACACTGAGGATCATAAAATCGCATAATTAGGTTCACAATAGAGCTTTTCCCTGAACCGCTATGCCCTACAAAGGCCACCGACATACCTTTCGGTATCTGAAGATTGAGGTGGTCCAGGCAAATCTGATGATGGGTATAGCCAAATGTCACATCTGAAAACTCAATCCTGTTACGAAATTCCAGAATATCCTGCGCCTTAGAAGAATCATAGACCTCCAAACTTTCATCCATAAAGCCTTTAATTCGTTTCATTGAAGAAGAAGCGTCTATAAGAATGGGAAATACCCAAACAAAGTTTCCAACGGCTGTCGAAAGGCCAATGAAAAGGCTGTTAAAGGAAACAAGGGTTCCCGGTGTGATATAGTTTTTGAATGCCAGGAAAGAGCCAACACAAATAATAAATACGTTAAACATTTCAATAATGCTTTTGGGTATAAATTCAATAACCTCATTAAGGAATAAAGCCTTTGATGTCATATTTGAAAGCTCTTCGGTATTCCTCCGATAATCCTCTATGACAACATTGTTAAGATTAAAGGATTTTACCACTTTCTGGGCCATAATATTCTCTTCCACCACAGACAGAAGCTTTGCCTGCTTGTTTTTCATCAGATCATTGGCTTGTGAAGCCCTTGAACTAAATATGCAGGTGCCTATTATGCAAAGCAGCAGTCCTCCTAAGGCAATTATTGCCAGCTTCCATGACAGGATGAAAATAATGACCATATTAATTACAATACTGAGAACGGCGCCAACACCCACCGGTACGGCCATGTTCAAAAGACATTGAACACTTGAGAGATCACTGGAAAAGTGTGATAAAATGTCTCCCGTTTTGGCATTTGAGAAGTACTTCATTGAAAGTTGCTGAAGCCAGTGAAAAAGCTGGTTTCTGACATTCCGCATAATTCCAGCAACCATTTTGGAATATAAATACCAGCGGAAAACATATCCTACTTTTGCAACCACCGTGCCTAAAATCAGCAGGATCATTACATTTATTAAAATTGTTTGGTTCTTTGGTACAATAGCGTTATCCAGTAGGAATTTAAAGCTTAGTGCAATGAAGCTTTCAACCGCCAGATCCAGAAGTAATCCGATGAAGTATATAGAAGAATAAAGCTTATACTGGCCAAAATAATCCCAAATAGTTCTTAGCAGCAGCTTCAAAGAACCCACCTACATCTCTCCAAAATTTATACGACTTTTTCCATATTCTACTATACTTTAACGGGAAAGCCTTTATCTTTTTGCTCATTTTTTACTTGTACAAACCGAATAAAAAATCCTTGAATTAAATAATCTATACGTCATGCCCTGCTAATACTGGAAGCATTAGTTTTCTGCAAGTAAAAAGAAGCATAAGCCTTCTAAAAGTGAAAGCTTATGCTTCCTATATTATCGACGGTTTTACGCCATTATAGCTCTGGAGCTCTTCTCATCTTAAGTAGGTTAATCTCACAACAACCATACATATTAATAAAACCCAAATAAGATTGGAAATATAAATGCTACAACTGCGGTCCAGATGAAATAAACATTCAGATAACCTGTCTGCCATTTTTCTAACTTAATAAAATCACATTTTCTCTTGAAATAAACAACATATAGCCACGCAAGGCCGCCTAAGTTACCCAATAAAATTAGATTTTCGCCCAGAGCTGCAAGCTTATTGGGGGTAATGCCAAAGGCCGACAGACGGAAAAGTATGGCAGATAAGGCAACCCCATCAATTATGAGAGCTGTTAGTATTAGGGCTAGATTCAGATAATCAAACAAGTTGGGCGGTTGTTGATCGTTGCGTGACGAAATTACATACAAAACCAATCCCAACACCAAAGCAAGCATGAGATCAAATGCTATTAAAAATTCTCGTTCCATAAATGGACTCTTACCTGTAATAATCATCACTACTAAGAATGAAACCATAATTGCCAAAAATAATGGACTAAATATCTTTGCTAAAATAGGCGCAAAATTTTCAACTATACTTTTCTTTGCTTCAACTAAATAAGCAGTTATTAGGACTGCCGCACAGGCTCCATAAATAACATAATAATTCTCCATGAATT
>Ga0209639_1001038_pt1 | contig 31671 bp, 30 predicted proteins | sample EPASupsiteHSE605_FD_187268 | JGI IMG/M metagenome (GOLD analysis project Ga0209639, IMG submission 187268) | Bioremediated contaminated groundwater from EPA Superfund site, New Mexico - Sample HSE6-05 (SPAdes) (version 2) | ecosystem: Environmental > Aquatic > Deep subsurface > Groundwater >... | reverse complement strand
TTGGGGAAGCTTTGACTTCAATGGAAGAAATCATTCCTAATTAAACAAGTGATGTGACCATCTCCACTTTTTGAGAATAAGTTTTTGAATATGTTTTTGGACACATTTGGTAATTTTTTTTTCTACCCAAATTTCTCTAAATAGTTACCTTCAACATAATCTTGAATTATATCCTAATGAATTTCTATTGGATATTGATACTCAAAAAAGAATCAAAACTCTCAGAGATACTGGTCTTTCTCCAATTCTCACAGAGAATGTTCTTATGTTGTATGGAATTCATGTTTCCACTCGTGAAATCGAAAGATTCACAAATAATGTGAAAGAACTTCAGATTTTTGAAACTGATCAATTGGATGCATATATGATGGAAAGGGGAGGATCATTAGATTAAAATATATCAGATGATCAAAAAAGAGTTTCTTCATTATCAATAACAAATGATGAAAATGTAAACCTTAAAAAGTACGGAGATGTCGGATTTTTTGATTAAATGTCCATTGAAAATTGCTTGAATTGGAGCATTGTACCAATCATCGTTATAGATGAATATAAACATATCCATAATCCAAGTGTGTGCTTCAAAAATCATCAGAATGAAAGAGAACCTTGCCGAGATTCACTAAAACCTTTAAAGCCAATTTGAAAACAAATATTCAAAAAATACAACAAATTGCTCTATGTTTTGCCTATGTATAAAATCAAGCTGAGATAAGCCCCAAAAAGGGAAATTGGTTTTTAGGGCACTTTTTATAACAAAAAACTGTAGGATGTTTCTTTTACTAGTACTTGTTGTATCATCACAGGAAATTCCGAGTTTAGATTATAACGATTATTTTGATCTTTTTTCACCAAATGGATCATTTATAGAAATTATTTCTGGTAATTTGTTAAAGTTTAAGTCGTATGGTGAGTATCAAGTTATAGTTAAGAGCTCATTTTATGGTACCGTTAAACTTTGGGGAGCTGGTGGTGGTTTATGTGGAGGCAAAGGTGGTACATCTAATGGAACTATATTATTTAGAGCAGGGAAAAAGTATATTGTTTGGGTTGGTCAAGGAGGGACTACATCGAAGACTGGTGCCTCAGGAAGCTTTGGTGGAGGTGGTTTAATAGGAAAGACCAATAGTGGTTCTGTTTATTTGGGCTCAGGTGGAGGAATGACTGGTGTGTTCCTTGAATCAGTGAATCATTCCAATTCTTTGATTATTGCTGGAGGAGGAGGTGGTGGTCTACTATATGGTGTAGATAATGTTGGAGGAGATGGAGGTGGATTGATTGGAGGGAATGGAGTTTATAGCAGCCATCCAACATATGTTGGAAAAGGTGGAACACAAACTAATGGCGGATCCAATGGTTACAATGGTTATAACTCTTTATATGGATCTCTCCCAGGTAGCGCCCTTAAAGGAGGAAATGGAGCATCATCTACCACTCAAGTTTACTCAGGTGCGTCAGGAGGAGGAGGATATTATGGCGGTGGTGCTGGGAACAACAATAATTATGCTGGTGGTCCAGGTGGCGGGGGTTCTGGATATATACATCCTCTTCTAGTATTGAATGGAAATACTTCTTCTTACAGGATAGATGCAGATAACACTGACAACTATGGTTTTCCAGAAACAAATGGACTTTTTGTCATCTCATTATCCACAAGTTTTCATCATATTTCCCACGCCTTGATTAAGAGGAACATATTAACAATAGTTTTGTCAATGCATATTATTTTTTTATCAGTATTTTAGTTCATTTTTTATTGCCTCACGATAAAGCAGCTAATTGGGAACAGATTTCTTTGAAAACAGATTTTCAATTGAGGGCAAGAATTAATTCATTTTTAAATGACTTTCATAAAATTATTGCATCTGGTCAAAAAAAATATATTTTTCTGTTATAGTGAATTTATCAATCTAAACCAGCAATGTATAAGTATATAGCAAATGCTCTCCCATCTATGTCAGTTATATTTAAATATATAAAGGACATCTTGAGGAGTACAAAGGGGAATATTTATGTTTTTATTTGGGAATCAGACCTCCTTTGAATGGGACTCTTATTTTCAAGCCTTTATCAAGATATTGGTCAAATTACTATTTTCTGAAGAAATTCAAAAGATACAAGATAGAATTTAAAAAAATGACCGAGAACTCTATTATTTGGAATTTGGTGAGTTAATACACATTCATCACAAGATCTATATAATCGAATAATATCATTGGAGATTGATCTAATGCCCTTATTGGAGTGAATCAATCAGCAATACAATCGAAACTATGGAAATGACCATATGATGGTAATGCAACAATGTAAATGTTAAACTGTGATAAAGCACCAGGATTTAAATGCAGATTAATAATGAAAGTATGAGATCAATCATTAATTAACAAATAAGAGAATCAAGATCCAATAATTTGTCCAGAACCATACATATTGGTGAAAGATTGCTGCCATCACTGATATGGCAAACATTCAACAACCATTTTGCTTTGAGATTCTCTGAAGACTTTGTAATTTGAATAAAAAGGACAGAATGTACATTTATTCATTCTCTAGAATTTCATTAGCAAAGAAAGGAAAGAAATGAGTGGCTATCTTCAAGATGATTTCCAGAAAATTTTCATGGATTCGAATCGAGAAAACGCATTTAAAGAACAAATAGCTGTTGAAAAGATGATTGATAAAGATCCTCCAGTTTTAGAATATGTTGAAATACGGAATAAGTATTTTTTAGTAAATTTATTTGGATTATATCAAAAATTGCGCCCATTTCATTTAGAAAAGTTTGTTTCATTTTGTTCAAACTACCTTAAGGATGATTCTTTAAGGAAAATGGTGTTGAAAAAAGTATTTAAAGTATGTCCAACTCTTATTCAAAGGCTTTTTCGAATATCTTGTTTCTCCAAAGATGAAATCAAAGAATCTCTAGAATTTCATCACAACAAAACACTTTTCTTGTTTTTTAAGAATGTTATCGAAGAAGAGTATCCGATTAATGATTTTCATTCTCATTGGTGTCGTAAAATATTAGAAAAAAAATTGTCTCTTCTATTGAGATTTGTTTGAAGTATGATCTATTTGAAGAAATTGAAAGTTTAATGATGAGTAATCCTAACAAGAAAAAATGTAAATGGAGCCTATTTGAATGGTCGCAGGAGCCCAATTCACTTGATTTTTTATCATTCAGTGGTTTCTTTGTTTCACTGAAATGTTTCAGATTACTATTACTATCAGGGTTTGTTATGAATGATGAAGTTGCTTGTCACGTTATATGCAGTGGGTCTCTAGAACTTTACAACTTGGTTTCTAGTTTTAATATATCAAGTATTACTTTTCTTCATGAAGCGTCGAGATTTGCTCATCTTAGTTTGGTTGAATATCTAATGAATCAAAAAGGGGGTATTAATTCAATAGATCTAGATATTTTGAGTTTTTAGATTTGATCAGAAATCATTTCATATAGCTGCTAGTAATGGTCATCTTAGCGTTGTTGAGTATCTAGTCAATCAAAGAGTTTCGAAAGATAATGATATAAAGTTTAAGTATTTAATGATACTCCTCTTCATTATGCTGCAATACTTGGCTATCTCAATATTGTTGAATTTCTTGTTAGCCGGAATGCTAGAATTAATGCAATGAATAAATGGATTGAGTTAGGATATTTGATTGGACTCCTCTTCATTTAGCTTCATATTTTGGTAATCTATCTGTGGTAACATACCTAGTTAATCACAAAGCAGATATAAATGCAAAAAATAATATTGGGAATACAGCATTGGCTTTTTCGAGAAGAAATGGTCATTTGAATATTGCAAGATTCCTCAAGAAGGAGGGCAATAAGTAGGAAGAAGGGTATGATAATAATATTAAATATGGGATTTCAATTTGAGTTTTTCTTTAAGATTCAGTTTGATAAAGAAATGAAATCCCAATACGAGAAAAATGATCAAAATTGTTAACAAAATTGGAGATAATGACAATCTGACTACAATGAAATAAGAATATGAGCCAATATACAGGTTTGTTCTCCAAAAGATCGATTTGGGGTAAAAAAGAATATTCGTTCAATTGTACTAAGAGGTGTACGCAATGGAATATCAGCATTACAGTAATAAGAATTGTAGAATTGTATTTGATATGTTTGCATTTTTGTGAATGTATTGTTTGACAGGTATGTCACTTTCCCAGAATTGGTAACACCAGAATGACTGATAAAACTACTTAATATATTGATAGTTGAAGTGGTGTCTGTTCTGAATAGAGTATCATGATTTTGTTCAAATACACCATAAATGAACTGTGCATTGGATGATGAATATGATAAAATGACCCCATAATTTGTGGGACTATTATTATCAACGAAATTAACATAATAAATAGTACCAACAACTGATGAAAACTGAATACAAATCCCGCCACCAGCAATATTACTAGAGAAAGTGCAGTAATTACATGAAAATTTACTGGCATACCAAAAAACAACACTAGATGCATGAGCAACATAGTTCTTCGAACTATTCACAAAGTCAAAGATCTGGAAGCCATAATTGAGCTGTATTGAAGAATGGGACACTCGCTGATATGAACAATTCGTAATCGAAAGATAAACATTACTATTATTATTTTTGGTAAATATCATACCGAAATGGCCATAGTATGATGATCCACAGGAACAACTATTAGCACATATCATTCTGAGATCCGAATTTGAAGAATTAAAGAATATTGCTCCCCCATAATTGGCAACGCAGTTAAAGAACATTGAGTAATTAACATTCATCGAGTAAGATCCACCATTAACATATATCACCCCACCATCTCCAGAGTATAGAGAAGACCTTGAGAAGAAACAATGCGATATACAGACATATTGATCAAAATAAGACCTTCCTTGATAAATATTTTCGTTTTCACACCTCAATCCAACACCCCCGATTATATAATAGATATTCCATAGAAGCATAATCGGTGAATTTTCGCCATTTTCCAAATACATTGGGCTAGTGTGTTTTCTAATCTCATCCTGTTCTTCAAAGTAAAAACCAGCTAAAATTATTATTATGATCTTCAAAATAAATGATAATTTTGATGTAAAACTAGTTTTGAGTTCATTCTTTCTGCAACTCCTAGCTAAGAACATTTTTTTTGTGAATTCAATAATCACGTTTTATTTTATATTCTTTGTGTTAAATGAAAAATTGATTTGTAGAGCTTAACACATATAGGGTGTATTGGTTATGAATGAATAATCTAATATTGATGATGGGAAAACAATAACAATATTTTTTATTTTTTTAGGGCACTTTTTATAACAAAAAACTGTAGGATGTTTCTTTTACTAGTACTTGTTGTATCATCACAGGAAATTCCGAGTTTAGATTATAACGATTATTTTGATCTTTTTTCACCAAATGGATCATTTATAGAAATTATTTCTGGTAATTTGTTAAAGTTTAAGTCGTATGGTGAGTATCAAGTTATAGTTAAGAGCTCATTTTATGGTACCGTTAAACTTTGGGGAGCTGGTGGTGGTTTATGTGGAGGCAAAGGTGGTACATCTAATGGAACTATATTATTTAGAGCAGGGAAAAAGTATATTGTTTGGGTTGGTCAAGGAGGGACTACATCGAAGACTGGTGCCTCAGGAAGCTTTGGTGGAGGTGGTTTAATAGGAAAGACCAATAGTGGTTCTGTTTATTTGGGCTCAGGTGGAGGAATGACTGGTGTGTTCCTTGAATCAGTGAATCATTCCAATTCTTTGATTATTGCTGGAGGAGGAGGTGGTGGTCTACTATATGGTGTAGATAATGTTGGAGGAGATGGAGGTGGATTGATTGGAGGGAATGGAGTTTATAGCAGCCATCCAACATATGTTGGAAAAGGTGGAACACAAACTAATGGCGGATCCAATGGTTACAATGGTTATAACTCTTTATATGGATCTCTCCCAGGTAGCGCCCTTAAAGGAGGAAATGGAGCATCATCTACCACTCAAGTTTACTCAGGTGCGTCAGGAGGAGGAGGATATTATGGCGGTGGTGCTGGGAACAACAATAATTATGCTGGTGGTCCAGGTGGCGGGGGTTCTGGATATATACATCCTCTTCTAGTATTGAATGGAAATACTTCTTCTTACAGGATAGATGCAGATAACACTGACAACTATGGTTTTCCAGAAACAAATGGACTTTTTGTCATCTCATTATCCACAAGTTTTTATCATATTTCCCACGCCTTGATTAAGAGGAACATATTAACAATAGTTTTGTCAATGCATATTATTTTTTTATCAGTATTTTAGTTCATTTTCATGAATGTATTCCTAGTGATGGAAATGATCAAAATGGAGTAATAAATTTGTTGAGAGAATTGGAATCACATTTTGGAATTCTTGAGTGTTTTTTCCGTATTTGTTGAAATAAGAAAGATGCAATTGTTGTCATAATGGAGAAAAGTATGAAGTGAATATTGGATGTTTGTTGTTTCATAGTGAAGTTTTTTGTGAATTCTACGAGAATAGTTGTGGAATGGTTTTTAACTTTGATTCTTCATATTGTAGAGAATTATTTGAAGTGTTTCTAGATCTGATTTATAATTGGTTCAGTTATTCAAGTGTTGAAAAAGCAGGTGATGTTTATGGTATTTGCAATTATCTTCATTGTGATTCTCTTTGTCAAATTCTTAATGATGATTCATCTGAGAGATTTCTCTCTCCCGATACAAAACCAAGACCAGAATGATGATAATATAGATTACCCGAATTTTTTAAAGATCTTATACTTTTAGTGTGTTTACAAAACTTGATTTTTTAGCGAATGTGTAGATTTTTTCGTTACCACCAGAAAAAACTTGTCAAAAAAGACTTTTTATTGTGTTAAAACTGATATCTAGATGAATATGTAGGTAAAAAATAATCTATTAAATGTGTTTTTTATCGCCTTCTGACTTATTGCCCTCCTTTACTTTTAAGGAATTCAACAACTTTCGATTTGCTTTTCTTATCATATTCATTATCATATTCATCATCATATTCTCCAGATTCACTTGCTAAACCCAATGGTGTTTTCATATCATTATCTTTAGCATTTATATCAGCATTTTGATTAACTAGATATTCAACAACCCTAAGATGACCATTATTAGCAGCATAATGAAGAGGAGTCTCATTAAACATAAAAAACCAAACCTATTATCTCTTGCATCTATATCAGCTTTTTGATTAATTAGATATTCAACAACACTAAGATGGCCATTTTGAGCAGCATAATGTAGAGGTGTCCTATCAAATATAAAAACTCAACACAATTATTTTTTGCACTTATATCTGCTTTTTGATTAACCAGATATTCAACAATACTAAGATGACCATTATTAGCAGCATAATGAAGAGGAGTCCAATCATCTCTATCTTTTTCTTTTATATCAGCTTTTTGATTAGCCAGATATTCAACAATACTAAGATGACCATTATTAGCAGCATAATGAAGGGGAGTCATATTAAATATAAAAACTCAACACAATTGTTTTTTGCATTTATATCAGCTTTTTGATTAACTAGATATTCAACAACACTAAGATGAACATTTGCAGCAGCATAATGAAGAGGAGTCATATTAAATCTAAAAACTCAACCCTATCATCTATTGCATTTATATCAGCTTTTTGATTAACTAGATATTCAATAACACTAAGATGGCCATTATTAGCAGCATGATGAAGAGGAGTCATACGAATATTATCTTTTGCATTTATATCAGCTTTTTGATTAAATAGATATTCAACAACACTAAGATAACCTCTTTGAGCAGCATAATGAAGAGGAGCACAATCATCTTTATTTTTTTCATTTATATCAGCTTTTTGATTAACTAGATATTCAACAACACTAAGATGACCATTTACAGCTGCGAAATGAAGAGGAGTCCAATCATCTTTATCTTTTGAATTTAGATTAGCTCCATTTTCTAACATGAAGACTAACAATTGTAGGTGGGAAAACTCAGATGCTTTACAAACATGATTTGGTGTCAAAAACTGCTGGCCTTTACATAAATGGAAGAGATCAAAAGAACCACCACAGACAATCATTGATAATACATTCTCATTGATCTCAAATCCTTTCATTAACAAATGTTTAAAACACTTGACGGAGCCAAAATATCCAGAAAAAGATAGAAGATCAAGATATTCTGGCTTATTACTCCACTCAAAAGGACTCCATCTGGTTTCTTGATATATATTATTAAAAATATCAAAATCATCAATCAGATCATACTTGAGACAATACTCAATACTTGATGGATGAAAACCTTTTTCGATCAATTGATCAATATTTACTTCATTCTCAAAGAAAGATTCATCAGAATCATCAGGTTGGAACTTACTTTGGATAAAATTCTCAAAATCATTGATCTCTTTCCTAAAATAATAACTTAACATGAATGTGTTGTCATAAGAAAAAAATGGTTCGATTTCTTCAAATACCAAAACATTTCTCTTGTGCAATTGATATATCAAAACTGGACACTCTGTAGATTTTTCCAAGATTTTTCGACGGAAATCAGCCGATTTGCAATAGTTGACAGATAATCTCACTGCTTTTTCAAGTTGATGAGGCCTAATCTTTGGCAACATAACAATTCGATTGACACAAAAGTCCATATCATCAATAAAAATTTCATTTCCGTCTCCAAAAAGAAATTCCTCAAATAGTATCTTTTTCTCCATCTGAAAAAAATTGACAATTTATCGTTATTCACTAATTTCTTGTTAGAAGAAATGATTAAAACAATCCAAAAACAAAGAGAATGTTTCTTCAGAGGGCTCATCGCTGGGAGAAAGCACCTAGCTTGGTGAAGATTATACTTGAAAGAAAAAAATAGTGAGATAAAACCCCAAATTCTCTTGAAATAGATGTGAATTGTGTATAAGCTTTATACCACAAAGACATGATCAAACTTTGATTTGTTTATTGATGACTTCCATGCCAATTGACAAACCAACATAAACATTCCCATTGAAGAGAAAAAAAATTGTTGTAAATTTACAACAATTTTTTTTAGATATTGTCCAGCTTTCAATATGAATAGATTGAATTTGAAAGAAATCATTTCTGAACAAACAATAATATGATCATATTCCTCCTTTTCCTTCAGGAATTAAGGGGAAATCAGAATAGAACAGTAATAAATGGAGAATGTTTGGTTGAGAAAGCATACTTTTATAACCTTGGAACATTGGTTAATGATGGAGGTGCAATACTGAAGACCAGTTCTTCAGATCTTCGAATTGTGAATTCTGTACTCAGTTCTTGTTCTGCTCAGCTAACAGGTGGGGCAATAAAAGCAGTTGGTGGTTTTTTCCAGACCATTTATACCTGCCTGAATAATTGCTATGTGAGAACTGTGAAGGACAATTATTTTGGAAATGGTATTTTTGTTCAATCCAACACTAGTATAGGTTTAATATCATTTTTAAAATGTGGAGTATCCAAAGAATCTTCAGCAGATTCTACTATTTATATTCTAAATGGGCCAGCAATGATAGAAAATTCTAATTTTTCTTGTTGCCACGGAACAGGAGGTGCCTCTTCAGTGTTTTTTGATTCAATACTTTCATCTTCGCAAATGAGTTACTCTAATGTTGCATATGGCATCAGCAATTGTGGTATTGTTATTGTTCCAGGAAGTCCAACAACGATCAACAATATGAACATGCTTCACATTAGATGCAATTGGCAACTAAATTTCGTCTACCGTCCAAATTCGGTTTTTGTATCTTGCTTGTATTTTAATAATACATTTTCTGCCTTTTCTGGTCCATCAAGTGCCACCTACAGTATGTGTTATTCTGATAGTTCTGGAGGGCTTTGTACAATTGCTACTTTGTTTACTCAAAAAATGACTCCGTTGTCTTATGAAGAATGTACAATGCATTTAATTCCAACATATAACACAAGGTATTCTTCAATATCAATGCAGTTATACATTCTTGTTTTAATTATTATATAACATCATTGAATATATAAAAAAAGAAATAACTTAGAGAATGTTTAAAACTCTCATAAAATGTATTCCTTTTTCTTGTTAGTGAAGTGCAACACGTACACAACAATAACAAATAAAGAAACTGCCACGCATGTCGTTATAATCAAGGGGGATGCCCATTTTGGAATAACTGTTTTAACTTCCCAACCGGCTTCACATTTTGCATCAAAGAATGGTCCAGATTTGTCTCCTGGCATGCATTTATCACTGTAAACGCACCATCCACAATAATCATTCTTAATACACTTATCTTGGTTACTAAGGAAACTACAAACGTCAGGACTCATTGATTCAAAAGTTGTCCAGTTAAACTTCCATTCTTCGGGGAGGCCATCATGTTTATACTGAGGCCAGTCTTTGAAGTTAAAAGGTGGGTTGGTTTCATACTCTGGAGAAGCGAAGCCGTGGAAATGCATTTTAGTTACAGCTTCAGTAAGACGCAATGCTTTGGTATCAAGACCACCAAACATTTTCCTTGGGAAATGAGGTAAGAATCCTGGACGTTGATCATACCTTGATAAAATCATTTGACCTGGATCACCGTTTGAATAAACATCTCTCTTCCAGTTGTTGTGCCTCATGAAAGCCTTAAATGTTTCAAAGTCATTAAGTCGGGGTGCTTCTCTTTGAGAAATCAAATATCTTGATGATGTTTTCAGGTCCCAATAACTACCATCCTCTCCCCATGATTTAATCTTCTCTGGAAACTTAGCGAGCTTAAAAAGATCCTCGAACCATGGAGTGTTGATAGATGCAAAATACCCATCTTTAACGAGAACACTTGTGATATCTGCGGACTTATAGTTACCTGGAAGTTGTTCAATTATCCAAAGAAGATCTTTCTTTGGTTGCTCAAATCTCTTAAACTGCTTCGAATCTAAAACAAGATATTGATTGTTGTATGTACCAGAATTATGACGAATAAAATTCTTAGTCCATTCTTCAGCCGATTCAGATGTCCATGTTGCATGAACGGCTCGAATCCAAGTAAATAGGCTTTGTGGTACAACCTTCTCGTATAATTCTTCATTGAAATTCGAAATTGTCGTTTCTAAAACAAATAATCCTCGGTCGCTAATATAAAAGTCATCAAAGCTAGATAGTTTTCCAATTCTTGTGCTCATTGTAATCTTATTAGCCTTGAAATCAGGAATTGGGAGATCATATTCTTTCAATTCACCATGTAACTCTCTATAGTCACTCCACGAATCATGGGAGAAGAAAACATCTGAGTAATCAGGCAAAAGTCGAATCATTCCTGTACAATGAGCCCCTGGTTCAACTTTTTGTTCAGGTTGAATGGCATCTGGATAGATCTCGGAGATATCAAACATATCGCCTTCAGATTGAATAAACCAAAGATCAAATTCGCTCATTAATTGAGCTCCAGCACCATCCTTTTGATGAAATCCCTCAACTAGACCATCAAATTGAGACATAACAAGTCCAACTGTCTGCCAAAACTTATCATCAGAATATGAAGCCACAGATTCCCTTGTATACCTCAGATTTGCTTCCAAGAACGATCTAATCTCAGTAGGATACTTTCCTCCTCTTTTCCATCCTTGAATATCGAAAATCAGTTGGAAATGATCATAAATTGAATCATGTGATAAATAACCTTCTAAAGCTCCTGCACATCTCATAATTAAATTGCTATCCTTAACAGATGGATTGCCCTTAATATGCATCTTGTACCATCCAGTTTCATTTATCGAATTATTCCAATATGCCCAAGCAATCGCATCAGAATGAATACCAGATATATCAATAAAAATCTTATCATCCACGTATTTGCAAGACGCATTGATCATCTCTTTAACACTGAAAGAAAACCCAAATAATAGGAACGAAATCATTTAATGGTCCAGTCACTTTACAAAGCGATTATTTTCTATTCAATGATATCAGAGATTCTTTCAGATTTAGGTACCCAGAGAGCTTCACTAGAGGGGTTTTATGAACCTTTGCGTGTGCATTTCGTCTTAGAAGATGGTAAGAGGGAGACATATATTGATGTTCCTTTTGAAGCATATAATAATGAGGTAGAGAGTGAGGGTGATAGAGTGCCATATTATCCCACTGAATTTGGGACGGAGGCATTCATCAAACTTCCTTGCATTGATTTGCCTTGGCTTGATGCTATTGTTCAATTGGAGAAATTTTTGTTGCCACTCAGGAAAAATAACAAAAGGGTGTCTTTGTCTCCTCCTATTCCAGCTGCAATAACTTCAAGCAACTGTGTTGCTCTTTATATTATTTCTAAGATTTGCAGATTTGAAAGGCTCAAGAGGATGATTATCAAGTCCATTTTCAAAGTATCAATACCTCAAGCTGTCATGATTTTGGGGCATGTGTCACTATCCAAAGAAGCTAATTATGAATTACCAGAGTCTTTTGATGAAATATTTAAAATCTTGTCTAATGATGTTAATAATATACCCTTGAATGCTATTAAAGGTTTAAAGATGGCATCCATTGTGAATTCATTAATGGAAGCCTATAAAGGTGGCAAAAATCCTCCTTTTTTAATTGAATGGCTTTTTCAAGTATATGAATCATTCGCAGAAACAAATCATTATGTTTCTGATATTACAGCAATCATAAAGAAATTGTTTAAGTCTGATCCTGATTCAATATTCATATCCTGGTGTTATTCTCGGTTTATTCCCGAGCTATATGACCAGATCTCACTCGGAGATGTGTTTTTACAGAATAAAGTGCCAAGAATTCTCATGTTAACTCAAATCAGTTTTAAAGACATTCAATGGTTTTTGTCTCGAATTGATACTCAAATTAACAGTAGAGAGATTATATATATAATTACACAGTGTATTTTGTGCTCTAAAAAGATTGATTATAATGAAAAACAGTCTATTATTGATTTTTCTTTAAATAATGAGTTAATTAATTTATTGGATCTTAGTGGATCCGGATTATCAATGTTACTTCCATATGCTTATTTGTTAAAAAACGAACCCTTGTTGAAAGACATTATTTATAGAATTAAAAGCGATCTTAATATATGGCAATCAGCTGTTGACTTTGTTAACAAAGATTTAAACACACTCCCATGGAATTTACTTGTTCAAACTTTTGATTTATTTATTAATCATCAGTCTAACTATAACAAATCAGATATTCTTAGTCAATATAGATCAAGATATAAAAAATTTTCAGATATTTTTTATTTTTGGATATGCAATAATATTGAAGATGTTACCAATGAAATAATTGATCAATATTTAAGAATGGAATCTGTAATAATATATCATATAAAACATCCTCATAAAACCATAGTAATACATGATATAATATATAGAAGAGAACTTTCGATAAATATTACGTATTATCCAACAATTTTTAGGGATATAGGTGAGTCTGAATGGCTATCAGTTATCGACCACTTTATTAATAAAGAGAATCTGGAGTTGGATAATTCAACACTTGAGTATATACATGAACATGCAAAAAGAAGTGAGATCACACAAACTCGTTTTGTTAATCTTTTGGTCACCCATTTTTCTCCAATACAGAATTTATCATTTCTTTTGCCATTTAATGAAAGTACAATCATCATTTTCATTGATTCTATAAAAGATTTTTCCGGTTTTTTTTTCCATGAAGCAATGCCATTGGTTCAATATATGATTAATACATTTAGTGTAAGTCAATTGTGTGCTTTAGTGGAATCATATGGATTCATTGAAATGTTTGAGAAATGTGAATATTTAAATGATGAAGATACGGCTGTTATTGTTGCTTTGACAACCGGAAAGATATGTTTTTCCTCGATTTGTTGGCCTCATGTTTCATTAAGAGTTGTATCCAAGGTTTTTAACATTTCAAATGATGTTGTATTCCAGTATCAATATGATCTTGATAGAATACAACCACTTGATCATGATATAGACTCATTTAAGCATTATTATTGTCGTTTTGATCCCCCTAGAAAAGGAACATATAGCCAATTAAATGTATTGAAACCAAGGTCTGTAAGAGTATTTGTTATCCAGGAGTATGATAATGCCACCGAGATTAATATCAAAATATTGTTTACCTATATTGGAATATATTTAGTTCATGTGGTTTTTTTAGACACAAACTTGTCTAGGTATAGTGATTGTGATGTGGATATTGTTTGGAAGCCAGAAGCATGGCCACTGCCAAGCAAAGAAACAATGATAAATTTAATTACAATACTAATTCAGTCAAAACGAAAACCAATCATTCTCGGAGTTACTGTTCTTGAATATATATTATCATTGGATATTGATGAATTGAACCACCGATTTCGTTTGGATTCACTTATGTTTGTTTTTAGAGACAATTTACCAACTGTTGTAGAATGGGACATTGTGTCTTCTTGCCTTCTCCCTAAAAAGCATGATCTTCTAAAATTTCAAACAAATGGAACTGAAGATCATATTTTCCATTCTAATCAATGTCGATATAAATCTGGGAAAGGTTACTTTGGACCATTAATGACATGGATGAATGGCAGAGTTTTTGCTTCTGTTATAGATGAATTGGAAATTGGATTGTTCAATTTTGAACTAATTTATGATTGTAATCCACAAGAATCCATTATTGGAATGATTCGATTCAAACAAACAGCTACATGTTTATTATCTTTAATATGCTACAGTTTATCATTATACAAACAAAAATAAGAATCTATTATTTATTATTTGCACCCAAAATCATGTTTAAGTTGAACGAGAAACTGCTTGAATTGTTCATCAGCAATCTGATCAACATCCAAAGTAGCAATATCTGGCATTTGCAATCCTGATAACACAATCTTTACCTCCGAAACTTCTAAAAGTCTTTGATATGATGCAATAACATGTTTGAAAAGGCGAGCAGGACTAGTTTTTGACATATCAACCAGAACCTTGTTTAACACCTTAATAACTGTTTCAATCTTTTCTTTAGATGAACAAATAAATTTCCTCCCGCCTTCATCGCAAATAATTTTCTGAATAATAAAAGCCGCAACTGTTCTAGAAATCTCTTGAGAAAACTTTAAAATTCGAAGACACATTGGTACAAAATCAGAGTTAAGCAAATACTCAATAATCTCGGGTTGATCAGTCTGAACCAAGCTTCCAATTATGCCAAGAGATGTGAGTTTCAAATACTCAGCTTCCTTACTGGTATTTATATGGTGTAAAAACGGAAACAGATACATTGGAATGTTCGCCTTTACAAAAGGCATCCTAGTCTCATCGTGTCCAGCAACGCATTGAAAAAGAGCGAGCGCATTGCACACTCTATGTGATAAAGTAATATCCAAATTATTAGTTGCTAGGTAGGGATAAGCTGATACAATTTCGCCTAATAAAACCGTTATTGTACTCGGTGAATACCATAAATACTTCGCAAGATCAGGAATATGCTCTCTGTTCACGCTAAGATATTGAAGCGCTTCTCCTCTCTCTTTCGGTGTCGCTGTCAGTTTTTTCATGATAACAAGGACGCCCTCGATTTGATTCTTATTGGGAGCTCGGTTAAATGAAGTGCCCCCTTTATTGTTCCCTCCTGAAACACCAGACACCCAGAGAGTCTCTTTCGAAGCCATTTTTATGTTGTTTATTTGTCAAGTTTACAGTGTAAATTTATTACGGTGTAAACAATTCAATCAATCTAGGTTTTATAGGGGGCGAAATTTTCCTCTTATTGTTTTATCACAATTGGTTAACAGTAAAAAGTGACATATATGCAGAACATTATTGTAGAGGGCGGAGGAGAAAAGAGCCGAGAAAAGAAAGTTTCTTATCATATGTCTACTATTGATGATATAAAGAACCAACTTTATACGATTAAAGAACATGTGAAGCTGTTTGAAGCTGATGCTGCTGTTGCTTTGACAGAAATTAATGCAATAATTAACAAATTTGATCCATTTATTTCCTCCGGGAATGCTGATAAATTACCAATGGTTCAGCCAGAGTTTGCAAATCGATCTGTATTTATCACCAATAAGATTAAGGCATCTATAGGCGAATTCAAAATTCCGGAGCTTAGATATGGAGCAGATAGAATAAGCCAGATTCTGAGGATTCCACTACCATCAGCCACCAGAAAAAATAAAGAATCACTCCTTCAGTGGTTTGAATCAAATTGGGAGAGAGTTGAACCATATCTTAGTATGATAAGCGAATCATAAATATCATTGTAATTTTTCTAATGGAGTTTCTTGATTATAGTCAGATTAGTGATGATTGGTTAAATTCGTGTTTTCGGGTCAAAAAGACCATTTTTATCGATTTTTTTGGGTTTTTAATAGATCTATATTCTCCTTTTCACATTACTAGCGTTGTATTTTTCTTCTTGGTTTTTTTCTGCATTTTGTCTATCAAAAAGAACAAAAATGAATACCATAAAGAAATCAGATCACATATTTTTTATAGGCTCTCACTTTTCTCAATTTTGAATCGTTTTGTTTTTTCATATTGCCTTATTGCTCCGCTATCTTTGTTTTTTCAGCAAACAAGCCCTTGTTTAACTGATGAGAGAAGCAAAAACTGGTTTTCAATGCCGTCTATACAGCTTTTCCCAATTCTTAACATTGCATATATTGTATGCGAGTTTCCAGTTGGTTCATCATGGATTGTAAAAATCATTACAGGATTAATAGTTGCATTGGTATCCCTCTATCTAATACTTATTGGAGATATTTCAATTCTTCAAGCTCTCATTACAATTTTTTTGGTGTATGTTTTCCATTTCTTTCTCATGTATGCCAAATACAAATGGATGCACTCAATGAACATTGTTTCATTGATTATTTCTTCTATTTCATTAGTTTTAACAGATCAAAACATCGACTTTAGATCTTTTTTTGCTTTTGGGATTGCTCTAGCAATTTCTTTTGAAATTCTCTTAATATCCAATACTATCACTTACCAGAATTTTAATGAGCTTCAATCAACTACTGATCTCGTTCTAGAAGCCGATGCAAATGAAAACCAGTATATAAAGCAGGTGGACATATACTCAAACGAAAAATGCGCAGAATTTTACAATAAGGACCTGAATATGACAGTTCTCTCTTACCTGATATTTTTACTTATCGGCTCCATTTTACAAAAACCGAATTCCATTTGTAAATGAGCTATTTCTTTTGTCCATCTTGTGGAAACCTGCTTTTAACAGACACAACAAGTCATAAAACACGGCTAAAGTGTCGAGCATGCGAATATTTGCTTGATTTTGTCGGGACAAAGAAACAGTCTGTTCCTGTTTACCCTTTAGAAGTCAATTACATTGCTTCTGAAGAGAATTCTCTCGATTTCGTCAACAAAACCGAAGCTAAATGCGAAAATTGTGGACATAATGAAGCATACTACCAAGAACTACAGATTAGGAGTGCTGATGAACCCGCAACACTGTTCTTTATGTGTGTTAAGTGTAAGCATCAGTGGAGAGAAGGATAACCGCATTTGTGACGATAAATAAACTATTCGACCAAAAATGATTTTGTGTTTTACCTGTTGTGTATTCTGTTCGGTACTTGGGATTGATATTGGAGAAAAAGACACCAAGGTATCATTGCTAACACCTAAAGGTGTTCTTCATTACGCGCTTACATTCCATGGTAAGAAACCCTCACCTACTGTTTTTTCGTTTTGGAATCAAACACGGGCCTCTAATTACACATCAACGCAAAATTGGGATAATAAATCAATAGGAGAGTTTAATTGGGCTTTTGGGGCTGTAGCACTTGAGCAGTGCTTTAGGTTTCCACGAACATGTGTGTTCCGTAAGATTATTAATCAGGATAAATATTTTAATATCCGTGGGTATGAAATTACCGCTTTAACACTATACAGCATCATCAAATCAGTTAAACAAGAGGAGGCAATTGAAGATGGAATTCAAGTGGCTTTATCAATTCCACCTGGAATGAAGGCAATTGAAAAAAGCCTGCTATATATTGCATCACTAATGGCAGGTGCAAATACCATTCAATTCGTCGACACCACGACTGCGCCAGCATACTTTTATGCACTCGAGAGATCTTCAAGGTTTTTAAATGATAGCAAGAACATTGCTTTTGTCGATATCGGTGCAACTGGAGTTCGGGTGTCTATTTTTAATTTTGATGGCCGATCAAAGCCTTTTAAGTATTCTCAGCTTTCTGTTTCTTATGACAACACCATTGGTAGCAATAATGTTGATGCCCTTCTTGCGGAAAAAGTTGCAAAGATTCATATGATCAATATTTCCGATTTGAAAACCAAAATTAATTTCCTTGATGATATCTCTAAGGTGAAAGAAATGTTATCGATTCATCCATCTGTTGATCTGAAATTCGAAGATGACTTTTGTGACGATATGAAAGTAATTACTGTAACCAGAGATGAGCTTGAATCTGTATCGGCTGGATTGCATCAAGCAATTAAAAAAACTTGTGAGGAAGCATTGGCAATGGCAAATCTAACAACCGTAGATCTTGTTGAGCTTGTAGGAGGGGGATCGAGATCAAAATTCATCCCTTCAATTTTAACATCTGTTTTTGGTGTTGATTCTGTGTCAAGAACAATGGATGCTGAAGCCGCAATTGCATTAGGAACAGGATATAGTGCAGCTGATTTATCTCCTCAATTTATAGTATCACCTGTTAATCGATCACAGATGATAACATCTCCTTCATTTGTATTCTTTAATCAGAAGTTTTACAGAATATTTAAAGAGGGTAGTTTCGAAGACCATTGCCAAACAATACAACTTTCAATAAGGCCAAATCAGAGCGTGTCTCTATTCACCGGAAATCCAGCCCAAGAATACATGAGGTTCAAAATAGGAAACATTACATCAGAAACCAAAGTTGAGTTATCATTTATTCATAATTATTTCTTAATGCCAGTACCTGATGCTGCCAAGTGTATTGAAAGTGGAAAGAACCTTACTATTGAAACATTAAGTGTTGGTTGGGAACTCTCTCCGGAACAAATCAAAATATCAAAAGAGAGAGTTCAACAACTGATACAAGTAACCGAAAATAGAGAACAATCACAGAGAACAGCAAATGAATATGAAGCATATATTCTTAAGATCAAAGCAATAATGAGTGATCTATCATTTCTAAGGACATTCTCTTCTGAGTCTGATATTGATAAATGGACAGCAATCATTAGCGATGAGTTTATATGGTTCGATTCAATCAGAAAAGAGATTCCAGCTAAAAAATATGAAGACCGATTGAAATACCTTCGTTCAGAATTTGAAAATTTGATAGAAAAAACAAATAACTCCCTTGAGAAGCCAAAATTGATAAATAAATTCCAAAAACTAATTGAAAAAAGTCACAGCCTTGTTGATAGAATCAAAAACATACATGAAGAGGATAACCAATTCAAAAAGATCTCCTGTGATATTGAAAATATTGTGGAATGGTTCCGAAATGTTTCACATACCTATGATCAAAATGATTATGGGACAATCAATAACAAATATGTGGAGTTATTAAAATTGTATAGAAGTTTGAAAACAATGTCCAGTGAGGAATTATAAAATTTGAAAGGGTTTGTAAATTTTTCTTAGAATATTTTCTTTTAAAAAACATTTGAAATAATAATCTTCAAAGAAATAATAGAAACACATTTAATACCCTCATCTTGTATCAGCTTAAGTTCTCTTTTTTGAGATTTATTTTGATTCCTGGAACATCACCCTCAACTTGCACATCCAGATTCTCATCCCAAAACTCAATAACAACATTTCCATTTGATCCAGAGTTATTATCTTTCGAATTAGCTATGTCTGTTGTGATAGAATTGGATTTTGGTATCTGTTTTATCAATTTTGGTCGAAAATTATTCAATCTGGCCGGATGAATGGTAAACATTTTTTTTGTTCTCCTTTTTAACAAGCACCACCTATTTTTAATAATAACGTCAGTTCTCCCGGGAAAATGGGCTGCAATTTTTGACCATTGTTGTCCATATTGAATAATTAATCGTCTAAGCAACTCATCTTCGTCTAACGACCATGGATCATGCTTTAGGGATGGCGATAAATAATTTTTCCATCGCTCTCTTATTTGTCTTGATGATCTGCTTGGAAGGCTTTGTGCAATCTTTACCCAATCTTTTTCTCCATGAAGACTAACTTGTTCAAATATTATTCTGTCCTCATCTTGAGTAAATTTCTGACGACATTGTCGCTTGCTCGCTTTCATATGTGGCTATCAAAGGACTACAACCGTTTACTTTTTTCTGAAGAATATTCTGGAATTAATTGAAAAAATTGAGAATATTTTTATCGAATAATTTTTCAAAAAATCTAATAAAAATTTGAAGCAAAAACATCTGTTTGAATTAAAATCAACTATCAATTTATTGATTAATGACAGCCTACTTTCAATATTCAGAATGATCGGAATAATATCCCAAACGTTATACCTCACAATCATTGGAGTATTGGGTCATACGATTCATACATAATATGTTTTATTCTTGTTATACCAATTATTATTAATGGAGACAATTCATAGACCAATTGCTCAAATGCATAAACACCAAAATATGTATTGGTACATTCCCTGTTCTTATTTTTGAATATGCTTCCCCAGTCAGACCAGTACAATGCATATGTAATAATTGAGAGAGATCTTAAAGACAATGTTATTATCAAATAAAGGGACAAAAAGATGATTCCTGTTTCAGGTTTAGAAAAATCGCAATATGGTGGCTCGGCCAATGAAAAAATCTTCCTAAAATATGAAAAAAACGAAAGGGAAAGTACAATATCTCGAAATGAGGCAACACCAGCCTCAATGTAATGAGCAATTGTTGATTGTGAGCTCAATAACATTAAACAAATCATAGATACAAAACACACTATCATGAATACTATCAATGTATAAAGAACTGATCTTAGGCTGCTAATAAAATGAGCAAAATCCTTTCCCAAAAAGGAAGAACATGCTGAAGTCCATGAAAAAAAGATATAGCAATAAGCAACACCTGTCATATACCCAGAAAAACCATGAAGAATCGCTGTTATTGTACCCCAATTTGACCTCCCGTTGATCAAAATCCCCGAAAAAAACAATGCACAGCTCTTAGCTAATAAACCAATCATAAACATAATCTGGGCCGTTATAAAATCCTTTTGTTTCTGGGTATAATATATCAGATTCTTAATCGAAAAAAAAGAATACACAAGCATGAACAAAAATAGACTGCCGCCTGTAATAAGGTCAAATTTCTCGAATCTATCAATAATTGAACTAACATCAGTACTATTATACAACAAAGGGTCGCAAAACTTGAAGCCCTTTTCCATTTTTTGAGTTACTTTGTTCAGTAAAATGAGTGTTTTAGGGTCTGAGATACTAATAAATGATCAAACAGATGATAGTTTTAACTGTAACGATTCTCATGACGATATTGAGGTGCCTGAGTCTATAGTTCAAGCTCGAGAGGAGTGGAAAGAGATTGATAAACAACAAGAAGAGCTTGACAAGCTTCATAAAGAGATTGGAGTTGGTGGTATTGTGATAGATCGATCTACTCCTATGACTTATTTTGATACGAGATTGTTTTTAATTGAACAATCTTCAAGATTAAATTCAAATGTTCCGCAAATAGTGTTTAGTTCAAAAAATTGTTGTTGTTTTCCGAAAGGTATACCTTTTTCAGTGTCAGATGGTTGGAAAGAGCTCTATTTGTCATCAAGGCTGGCTTTTGATGAAAACGATGTTGTTCATCATCGAATACTGAACAGCCTTCACTCTTCTATAACAGGAATTAAAACACCTCCACCAAGAAAAGGATCACATTGGACAGATGTAGGCTTTCAGTCTGAAGATCCTATCAAGGATTTAAGAAGCACTGGAATGCTAGGTTTAGCACTTCCTTTAGCAGTATTCTCAAAATTCAAGCCTTTTGGGCAGAGAGTAATATCTATTTCCAGATCTCCTGATCACCCTTTTCCTTTAATGTTAATTATGATTGTTTTTGTTGGTAATGCATTAGATGTTGCAAAAAACACAGATCTTTTCATTGGTGTCACTGACAAAGAAGGTGTTTGGAATCAAATTGTGTATTTTTTGGCAGGTTCTATCTATCAGCTGTGTCTAGAATGGGTAAGAGATGGACTGGATTTTATAGAAGACTACCAGAGAATAGCCAAAATAATGAAAAATGCTTCATTCAGCATTAAGAACACCATTGACAATGGAATATTGGCCGAAAATGAGGAAACGAAATCAATTCATATGATTGGAGAAGATGGTCACTAATTAATTGTTTTGTTGATGGGTGACCAAAAGTGAATATATCCATTTGTATCTCCACTAGCAAAAATGCCATTTCTTTTATCTATTGAAGTCACTGGGAAATTGTGGCCATGTAAAGACATCGAAATTTCCTGGGGTGTTTTGATAAAACTTGTATTAAAAGGCTCGTTTTTCATCACTGGAATTCTTTGAATGACTGATTTGTCGAAATATGAATAGCAATTATCATATTTCAATAGATCTATTGATAATGTGGAACACTGATCAAGAAGAAACAAATTTCCTTGATCAATAATCCCAGAATCAAATGGATTATCAAATTTGGCAATTGAAAGCTGAGATTGTGGATCATAAATTTCAACGGATTCATTAGTAAACACAACAAAATTGAGTTCTTTTGAATCAGGGATAGTCATAATAGATCTTGGAGAAGAATATGCTTTGCGAAACACAGGGAAAGAAGTTCTAGTATCATAAATATATAAATTCCCAAAAACATCTGAAGAAAGAATAAGAGGTGTATTTTCCCATGGCTCAATCAACCCCACCTCAGATTTCATAGTTAATTGTGAGCATACTTGAATACTATTAATTGACCTCATTTCGATAGTATTCGATAAATGAGTTTTGGAAAGGAAATATTGATCTGAAAGCTTTGAAATCAATGAAACACGTTCATTAATTGGAAAATGCTCTTTTCTAGAATTTCCAAAAACCATTATGCCGTCCTTATCGGAAAAAGCGAACAAACTCTCGTTATTAGATACAAGCTTCTGAAAAGAGAAAATCTGCTGCGACTTATCAAAAAGTATTTTCGATTTTGTTCTTATTGAATCTTCGATACTCAATGAAATACTTGATATATATTTTTGAGAATGATGAACAACAAGAGTATTATCATTTTCAAAATATGCAGAATGTATTCCTTTCTCACTAACTTTTGTTCCAACAAAAAAAGAGCAACCACTTCTTTGTATCTCATTGTTATTGTTATTGGAGGAAAACATCCCAATTGTAAATGCTCTAAGCCTTGATAAGCTCCCTGTTTTCTGTCTTGCTGATGCTTTGACTTCATTCTTTTGGTTGATCATTTCAGTGAAACTTTTTTTCCTTGTTTTCGGTACATAATCAATAGCAGGTTTATCAGAGATTCGAGATTTAATCCTAATTGCATCCCATAATTGCTGATAAAACTCTGGTAGTTGTTTCATTAAATACATTGATGAATACTTCATTGATGGAGGAGAGTTTGGAATAAACTGGAATACAATATCGGCAATTTGTGAACAAAAATGAGGATGTATTATTAACCCACTATGAATCAGCTTACCAAGTGCAATAAAGTTTTTTGGTGCATTCGTTGCAGAAATATCTGTCGAAAAAAGAGCAGCAAAAAATGGTTCTAATAAATATTGTTGAAACTGAAGAATCCCTTCTTGTCCCAACTGTTCAAAAAATGAGAGTATCAATCCAATTATTTCATATATAAATGCATCATTTCTCATCAAAGGCAATGCATAAAAACAAAGTGTATTCAAAAGGGCGAAACTTTTGAATATAGATGATTTTTCGCAGTTTCTTAAATATGATCTAATAAACCCGATTCTCAAAGAATTTGTTTTAGAAACAGCTGATGCTTCCATACCAACGGTAAAAAGGTATTGAAATAATGCAACTTCGCCCATTAAATCAGCATAAAATGATGGCCAAAGCCTTGACATGGAATGTGACCATGAAGGCAGGGAGGATAAAAAAAATGTAGCTCTGTCATCCTTCATTACAGTTGCAAGCCTTGGTAGCAAAAAAGCAGTATGATAATTCTGAAACTCAATTGAAATGGACGAAATTGATGAAAGCACTGTGTAAATCCCTTCAAGTGCCCAAACACTTGATACATGAGAATTTCTCTCTAAAAGTTCGAATAATGGGGGAATGGCATGAGTTAATTTCATTGAATCATCGAAATGATTAATTGCGATAGTAACTATATGGTCAATTAAGATTTTTAAAGATATTGCCCTGCCACTTGATAGAATTACGTCAGATATGATATTAAAGTATATAATAGAATCCGACCCGATGTCGGGTGGGAGATATCCCATAATGTTATCATGAACGGAAACCATTTTTTCAACTAAACAGTATCCTAATCCTTCTTGGTAAAATGTTTCATAAAAGTTCCCAAACCATGAAGGGTAGGCTGTCTGAAATCCCTCAAATGCTTTAATCCTTTTTGAAGGGCTTGTTGATAACAAATTAATGATCAATTCACGAACTTTAAGATTTGATATTGAATCAAGCTTTGATAAATATGAAACATTCCCATGAGCATAATCTTGGACGGTGCTAAAATTGAATAAATGCACACCATTAAGATAAAGGTATGCCAAAACACAACCAATACTAAATAAATCAGATGATTCCATGTTAATCTCTTTGGCTACTTCATTTTCTACAATCCTTTCTGGTGCAATATACGAGCATCCTCCTCCATATGAGAAAAAATGAATAAAATAGTTTGGCTTTTTGGATTTCAAAAAGAATGGCTTAAAAGGGGAATGATCAACAAGAAAAACCTGAAGTCGATTCGAAACCAAGAAATTCTCGGGCTTAATATCTCCATGATAAAAACCTTGCATTTGAAGGCTTTGAATGCTTTTTAAAATTTGGAAAGCAATCCAATCTGATTCAATTGGCTTCAAATATGGAAATTCTGTCATTCTAGTTTGCAAAGAGGCATGAATATACGGTCTAACAAGATAAGCAGACGTTGAGTAAACGTGTTCAGTCGAAATTATATTGCCTCTGAATAGCAATTGGTTCTTTGATTGCATTCTTTTAATAATTGATTGGAATTCTTGTATCTTCTCTATTGACTCTTTGTGAGAAACACAAAATTCAGGAGAATCTTCTGGAATTTTGTAAGCTTTAACAACATATTGCGAATTCGGCTTTTTGCTTGAGACCAAAAAGCTTAAAAGAAATGTTCCATCATACAAACTCCTCTCAACAACGTAACCGAGTTTTTCAAAGTCGTGTAAGTACCAGCTATTCCCTGATGGACATACTATTTGATTTCCCATACAACAATTTTATGTTATTTATAGAGACAATTCGAATTTCCTAATTTATTATTAAAATAGAGGTAGCAATAAGAGTCCATATAATATTGGCTTAATGTATAAATAAACATGAATGTGTTCTGTGTTGACAACATAATCGCTAATGAAGGTTATCCGAATTGCTCCATTTCCTGTGTTGCCTTGCATTGTGTTGTTGCTTGTAGGATGTGGCTGTATTCCTATACCACTTATCATTGAAGTATTAAAGAATGACAGCCCTGAATGGTGATATTGTGAGCCTGTATGGGCACCTGAAGATGAAACCGAATCACATGATTGGTGTCCAGATATATATGATGACCCGCTTTCTGACACTGCTTTGTATGTTGGTGTTTCTATCCCAGATTTTGCAACCCCACCATAATATCCACCACCGGCCCCTGAAGATGGAGTATATTCATGAGAGTCACCATTTGCGCCTCTGCCAAATTGATTTCCCTTTGTTTGTGTTGTATTTGTTGATTCTTTAACATCAAGAACCGCGTTGTAAGTTTTATAGTATCCATTTAAAGTGCCGCCAGGTGCTCCATATGATCCAGCTGTTGATCCACTACCTCCGGCAGCCACCATAATTCGACTTATAAGGCTTGTTATATTGTTTGGGGCTCCATTAATCAATCTAATATCTGAAGCTCCACCACCACTACCTGAACTATCATCATCACGTGTATCCTTTCCGCCATTTCCGCCGCCATTCCATCCACCTGCTGCAACAGAGTTTTTCAGACAAGTGGGGTTTGATCCTTTACCACCAATGAACAAAAACAACGTGGTGTTCTCCAATATGTTGATATGCCCCGAAACATAAGCTCCTTTCCCTCCATGATATGGCCAATTACCATTAGCGCATCCAGTGCCTCCCTGAGCACCCCAACATTCAAATTTATATATGCCTCTTTTCAGCTCAACATGAATACTATTACATGATGATGAAGATGTACAATTATATGTGAACACTGAAACAAATGCTAACACAATCAAGAACTGTATCATAAGAATTGAAATAAAAATTCAATTTATACACAGGTTAAATTTCTCTTACACAAATTCTATATAAAAACCTTTAGAAACACATGTTATTTTTAAAATGAAGATTGTTTCATGAAATATCTAAGAAAGAAAGAAGAATTTATGATTGTTGTAAGTTCATTGATTCTGGGAAAAATTTAACAGACAATATATGGAGAATGAAAAACAAAACGAAGGAAGTGAATCCTCAAAAGAAGAAAAAGTTATAGAAATTGATATTAAGGATCCTATTCAAATAGAATCAATTAGCTCCCCAAATCCCAGAATTAATAGAAATAATACATATATGCCAAAAAACAGAGTAATGACAATGGCTGAGATTGAAACGGAGAAAAAACTAATAAATATGCAGCAATCTCAATTGGATATTGAGACAAAACTGCTGAAAGACAAAAAGGAAAAATTTGATCAAAGATTCTTTGCATTTATCAGGGAAAAGGATGAATTTTATAGAAGAGAAAAAAAGCTTAGGGAAGTTGTGGCTAATTATGAAGATATAATTCAATCACATGGAATTGAAGAGATTGCAAGGCAACAGCACGATGAAGAAATCAAGAGGTACCAAGATGATATTTTGAATGAAAAGCAGCAATTAATAGAACAGTTGAATTTAATTAAGCAACAACTTGATAATTTGAAAACTGAAAAGCAAGCTTTTGAGGAAGAGAAGCAAAGGCTACTTGATCGTTTAAGAGATGCAAAGCAGGTGATTAGAGATCCCAAATCAGAAGCTGCTTTCGTTGATTATGAAAGGAATATTTTAGAACTGCAACGTAAGCAATTCTATGAAGAAAAGAAAGGATTTGAAATAGCCCAAGAAAGGTTTCAGCAACGATTCACAGAGTACCTTCAAACCAAGGAGAATCAGCAGGTTATTGAGAATAGGCTTAAAGAAGATCAAAAAAATGTTGAACTTTTGAGAGAGGCACTTATTCAGTCTCAAGATGATATTAAAAATAGAGCAACTGAGTTAAAAGCAATCGAACAAAGATTCTCTGAAGAAAAGAAAAGGCTTGATGAAGCTTGGAAAAAAATATCTGATGAAATTCAAAAAATTAAGAAAGCAAAGATAATTATTGATGAAGAAAACCAAAAGCTTGAATTGAAAAGAAAAGATATCCTGGAAGAAGCAGGAAAGAACATATTTCTTGCTGAACACTATAACAATGTTTTGTCAGCTGTTGATAAGGCTTCTAAGCAAGCTTTTTTGAATAATGCCCGGCTCTTTATAAATAATGATGAGGAAACGGCACTTACAGGAATGGATAAACTTCATGAATATGTGAAAAATCTGGAGTATGATTTTAAGAAAAAAGAAAATCTCAGACAAAAACATTTCGAAGAACTTGAAAATTCGATGAGAAACGAAAAATTGCTACAATTAAAAGAAATTTCTCAACTCAAAAGCCAAAATCGGGAATTGTTACAAAAACTTGAACAAGCGAATGTACCAAACAAAGACAACTCCAAATTTGAGCATGCCTTAAGAAAAGAAAAGAAAATCAATCAACAACTGAAGCAGCAATATGAAAAAGAATTCATGAAAAGAAAAGAATTGGAGTTAATCCTCCAACGAGTTTTGACAAGAGAGGAAAACACTCTTGAAAGATCATTTGTAAACTCTTCATTCGAAGATAACTAAGATATTATCCTCTATCACTTACCCATTATTAAATATATACAATTATGAACAGTATGTATTTGCATTTGTTGGGGTAATTGGATCTTTCGTTATGCCCGTATTATGTGGTGTTTTCATGTTCATGATTGGAAGAACAACAGGACAGTACACTTTGTCAATTCTTATGACAAGTGGAGCCATTTCTCTTATGTTGGGATATATTGTCCAAGTTTTTTACATTTTTTCTCATTCATTCAACGACTCAATGCTTTCGGAATTAATCGAGATTGTAATGATATCATGTTGTTGTATGTTTCAAACGGTATTTAAATTTGGAGAGAATGTTGACGATGATGAATTGATCAAACCCCTCCCAACAAATGGAGGAGGTAGATATGATGTTATAGATGAAATACTAAATACCTTAGCCAACGAAGAAGAGACCTTCAAGTTCGATATAGAGTGTTAGTAAATTTTTTGTTAAGTTTTATAATAATGAAGTTGTTGATCAATAAACATTGATTATCTGAAATGCAATGATAGTAATCAATATATAAACCTTCTTCTGTAACCAAGTTAGGAAATAGGTTATTAAACGTTTTCATATCCATCTCATTTTGTTAAATAAATTATTACCTAGAGAATGATTGATACAAAGAAGAATGTTTTCAAGGTCAAATTTATTGGATTCACCAAATCTTGATTCGTCTGAAAAAAATATAAACATAACAATTTTTGTTTAACCCATACTACATCTGGATATTGGTCAATTCGCTTAGAATCAGGTGAGCAGAGAGTTGACAACATAAATAATTCAATGAACAGTGCTCAATACTATTCTGCCATCGTTATTACTACTCCATCCTTATTCACAAGTTCACATTGCACATTTTCAAATAATAAGGTATCTCATTATGTTTGCATTTACTTTCATTCTTCATCAGGCACAATATCAATCTCATTTGCTAATATTGTTAAAAATAACAGCCCATTAAACTATGGTGTTATCCTTGTTTGGGGAGCAGGACAAGAAAGATGATGTATTTCATTTTCCAAAGTAATCATAACATTTTATTCTATGTAAATGAAGGCTCACTTGAAGTGTCTCATTCTTTTATTGATCACTTATCATCTTCAATTTCTACTTCAATTTCAGTATCAACAGAATCGAATAATACTTTAACAAATAGAATAACCTATCAAATACAATTCTTCAATTCCTATCTCTGTGAAACTGATATTCCTCAACCTGGAAATAAACATATGAGCACCATTGATCAAAAGCATTTGATTTGTGTTTCGTTCATAAATCCCATGCTAATTATTATGTTTTCTTGATTAAACATGTTTTGAATTTAATTTAAATATATATTGTTGAATAATGGTGAGATTTTGAGTTACTAGGGCGGATCACTGAAAAACCAGGATAGAGTATTCAAAAAATATTCTAAGTTGAACAAATATTTTTCTTGAAACGAACAATAATCACCAAAAAAGGTGATTCATTCCTGATCAAGTTGCTCAGTTATTTAGAGGTCTCATAATTTTTTTTTCTCATTCAACAAAAAAACAGATGATCCTTTGAGGAGGAGGGAAAATGTTATTATTATAATTTTAATTTCAGTTATGTGTTTGTTTCTATTAAATTTGGTCTTGTTGATATTATATAGAGTCATTTTCAATGTAATTTATTTTTGAGTTTCTCTTTATTGTTCAAACAGCCTGATAAAAGGAGTTTCTTTTGCTGTTTCCCACTTTATATCATCATTTTTTCTCTCATTTGTCATTCTTAATGTTTCTTCAAAATATATTTGTTGAATTGGTAAATCATCTTTACTATATAGTAATTGCTATTGATAAGTGATTCAATTTGTTGATAAAAATTTTTAAGATGATTTAATTGTTGAAGAAGTATTAATAATATATTCTAATTGTATATGAAGAAAGAGATCAGATATCAGAAATCAGAGATCAGAGAGAAGGAAGAAGGAAGAAGATTAAATATATTGTATTTTGTATTGTGGATGAATGATAATGAGATGATTTACGATGCTGGTTTGGGCTGTGAAAACGAAAGTATAGGTCAAGGAAGGTCTTTAAATCCACCGTGATGTAGGGCATTTCCAAATCTGCATGAAACAAGAAAGTTTTGAAAAAAAACAATTGGAATAGTGTTCATTGTGATGAATGATACATTTGTTGGAGTTAATAGGGACCCTATTCCGGATTTCAATGTTCCTTGATGAGACAGATAGCTATGACTGATTCTTATAGTTCCAGAATTGGCAAAACAAAGAGTGTTTTGGTTTTCGCGAAACACACTAAAATTTATGAACATAAAACCTGACCCAGATAGGTATAGAACACCAAAATTCGTAGGGCTATTATTATGGATAAAATTTGAATAACTAACAATACCAGAATTCCCCCAATATTCAACAGTTCGAAATGTCGTTACTATATTGTGTGAAAAAGAACAATATTTGCTAGAAAGATATATGGGATCATAAAAAGAGAAACTCGAGTATCCTTTCATTATGTTTAATGAACTATTACAATAATCTATGTTTTGATAACCTTTGCGATACTTACTGAAATTTCTCCAATATGATTATGGGAGCACATCGTAACGGACAGATATATAAATATATGATCATTTAATGAATTTGAATATGAAAAAGCATAATAATTTGCAGCAATGCATTTAAATGCACATACCCTAATCAAAACCATATTCTTAGAAATGGATGATATTGATCCTGCTTGTGATGAACTTGAACAATTATTAAACATTGTATTAGTAATATTTATATTATATAACCTGTCATTAACATACATTACGCCTCCTTCACCAACAAAAACGGTAGTTCGAGATAAAAAGCATCTATCAACATAAATATGCTCATTAAAATATGACCTTCCTGTATCAATCGTTTGGTTATTACATGCCCCTGTTAGAACACTTAGAAAAAAGACAATACCCCTAAAATTTGGAAATACTCTGCTAATTTATTAATTAGGGCATTCCTTTCAAGCTCAATTATGTGAAGGTAGATTTTATAATCGGTGTCGAGGTGGCCTTTTTCGATTTTCAATAATTCTAACTCAATGCTATCCATGTTGCTTGTGTGGTTTTTCCTCTGAATTGGCTCAGCAATAAGATGGATACCATGTTTTCTTTTCATTATTCTGTGTACGTTTAAAAATAAACACTTTTTACCTGGGTGTCAGAACAATAAACAAACCTTTAGGATAGAGTCCAAGTGACTCCATTGTACCATCGTCAGTATATATATTACCGCTCAATGAATCGCATACCTCGAAACCTTCGATACCATATTCTTGCTCAATAATCCTCCTAACTTCTCTCGTTTTCATTTGCTTTTCTATTGATATTACTTGATTACTCTTCGGTGGAATTCTAATCGTAAGTTTTCCGTCTCCCTTACCAATGCTATCTTTAGAAAATGATGTGTTATTTCCATTGTTTTGAATGAACTTTGCTTTTCCTTTATAAGTATCTGGCTGCCTTTTGTCATCTATCTTAAAAGATACGCCATCAGGATGCTTTTCTTTAAACTCCATTGGGTAGAGCCCCTCAAA
>Ga0209639_1001035_pt1 | contig 31813 bp, 16 predicted proteins | sample EPASupsiteHSE605_FD_187268 | JGI IMG/M metagenome (GOLD analysis project Ga0209639, IMG submission 187268) | Bioremediated contaminated groundwater from EPA Superfund site, New Mexico - Sample HSE6-05 (SPAdes) (version 2) | ecosystem: Environmental > Aquatic > Deep subsurface > Groundwater >... | reverse complement strand
GAATCAGATCTAGAAACACTTCAAATGATTCTCTTGAATATGATGAATCAAAGTTAAAAACCATTCCACAACTATTCTTGTAGAATTCTCGAAAAACTAAACTATGAAACAACAAACATCCAATATTAACTTCATACTTGTCTCCATTATAAACAACAATTCCATCTTTCTCTTGACAACAAAGACGAAAACGAAAACTATCAACAATTCCAAAATGCGATTCCCATTCTCTCAACAAATTTATTACTCCAATCTGATCATTTCTATCACTAGGAATATGTCCTGACTCAAGAAAATCAATGAAATGACAAAAAACATCAAAATCACTTGAATCACTCAAAACAATCCGATCTTTTGTGGAATATTCATCTAGATACTTGTTCAAACACAACAAAAATCTCTTTTCAACATGCTTTGTTCTATCCTGACACTGAAACACAACTTCTGGCATCATCAAAAAAAATGCCAATTTTAGCTTTAACAGTGTTGTTTTTAAGTTGAGTCAATAACAGTTTGATTTGATCAAATTCGGGTCTAAATGCCTTTTTGAGAAATGAGTTTAATGAAAGGTAGTATATCTTGACACTGAAACAAGGGGAATACCTATCAGTAACATTTTGCTCTTATTCTTAAGCTGGTAATTCTCCCTTTTACATATTTCCATGGAATCAGTGAGTTGATAGTACAAACTTATCCTCAAACAATTTTTTGAGGTATATGCCATTGGTTTACATTCACTTTTATCACTGAATGATATCAAACAACAAAGAATATTCTGAAACATTCATATGCTTCTGATTCAAGTACAATGTAATTGTCATCATAAGACTGTTTTCATTGAATCATTCCATCATCAAATGAAGTTGTATATGTATATGGGGATGGATAAAGAAAAATGACATATATAATTTTTGAATTTTTTTCGAATGTTAACAACATGAACATGAATTGTTATCAAAGATGATAGATGCTGTTACATCAGCATCACTAGAATCAGACAATTTACTACCAATTTACTAAAATAAACCATCAAATATTCATGAAAACTGATCAGAATTCAATAGAAACTAGGATCCTTTATAATTTGGGCTAATTGATCATCTTAATCTTGAATCTTCAAATTTTTCTCATTAATATTTGCATCTTTCGCCATTATCAAACTTTTGTTCTCTGCCAGAGATATCTACAATTACTGCAAATCTATTTTGATATTATAAATGAAAAAAACAATTTTTAATCTAAAACTTTCTTTCTCTTTTCACAAGTTCATCACCATTAATATCTTCTATTTGATAATTAATCAACAAAGCAGCTAAACATTCCCTCATCATCATGTGGTTTAGTGCTCTCCCTGTATCTTCAAGTGTTGTTTGATTGGAATAAACTTGATAAGGGGATATTTCTGTCATTTTAAAATCAATATACTGAAGAATATGTCTATAACAGCTCATACATGTTGACACATCACATCTCATAAATGAATCACGAATTTTGGTAACATACGGAAACAAAGCCACGCTAAGTTCAGAATTTACCGCTTTTAGAAACCTTGGAATAATTTCTGAGTATCTTTTTCTCATGAAAAAGAAAATTGACATTAGGGGATCAGATAGTGATGTTAGTTTTGAGGCATAGTTCTCTATGTAAGGTAATTCAAAAATTGATGATGGTATCTCTGGAAAGTCACCGCAAAATTTAAGAAAATCAATCAAAGTAATATCTGGCTTCCCTGATTGAATAAGCTGCATTTTTTCCCACATTGATTTTATTTCTGGAAATGTGATTTTTGGTAAAACAATTCGTAAAAATTCGGTGAATCTGGTTCTGGAAATAAAATCAGAATCTGTCCATCCTGTGAATAGCAGCACATTTCGAGTCTGTCTATGAAATGTATTATGAACTTCTTTAAATACACTGATCATTGATGATGCAAAATGCCAGAATGAAATTAAACTTGGATAGGCAGAACCAGATGTTGAACTTTCTAATTGCTCCTTTATACTAGCTGGAAAGTCCTTTATCCTCAGAAGATTATTTAGTATCTTTTTGGTAACTGCATAATGTATTCGCAATATTCCTTTTTCTGCAACCAAATCAGGATCATCAAGAAGTTTGCTTACACTGGGATAAATATAATCAAAACATGCATTAAAAAGCATATTGAAGAAACGAAAATCAATGATAGAGTAATCACCATTCATAAAAGATAAAAAGAATTGGATTCCATCAGACATGCTTCTGTGGAATGCAATTGATCTCATGAAATCAGAGATGAAGCGGCTGAGAATTTTATCGCTTTTACCTGTTTTAGTAAATAGCTTCATAACAATATCCATAAAAGATGATCCATCATATGCTAAAGAATCAAATTCGAATCCATTTCGAAATATATAGAATACTTGTCGAAGAGTCCATTGAAATGATTTGATATCTTGATCATTCTTTGTTATGTTTGATGAGAGTAGTTCATTTGTTTGATCAGACTGATGAACAGTATTAGGATAAGGAAATAAACGATCAACTAGAGACACCATTGATGGTGGGATTGATATTGAATCATTCTTGATATCATAGTCATCAGGTAAAGATCCATCATGTTGATGAAACTCAAATTCTTCAGAACTTAATACTGGTACAATACCTAAGTTGATTTCTTCCTTAGGTTGTTCAAGCTTTTGGGGTTCTTCATTTTGTTTCACAATTGGTTTCTCATTTATTTGTTCTTTTGAGTTTGAAGAGGTGATAATGGAATTCTCTTTTGGCCTGAAATCATGAGTAGGTACTGGTTCTGGTTCTTTTAGCCTATTTGCTGATGATTTCAATGGTGTTGAGGTAAATTGAACAGTAATGCTGGGATTATCATCACTGATTTCATTAATACTTTTTATATCAATATCAGTGAAACTAAGTTGTTTTTGTGAAGTCTGAGGGGAACCAGGTACGTTAGTATTGGGATTCTTAATCCCCACTTTGAGACCAACATCAGGAACAGGAACACCTTTAATTGTAGTAGATCTTCTTGCTCTTCGTTTTGCTGTTTGATCAATTAAAAGCGAATTTGGCTGAGAAAACACGATTGGTTCTGTTTCAGTATCCACAGTGTCCTTTTTCTGTTTCAATAATTCAATATCATTTTTTAGTTCTTGGATTTGTGATAATAGCAATTTATTCTTTTCAAGTTCCTTATTATATAGTGGTTTAAATCCCGCTCCTTCTTCTTGAAAAAGCATAATTTGGTTTTCTTGTGCTTGAATTTGCTGTTTTTGTTCTTCAATGATTTGCTCATACTGTTCAGATTGAGATTTGATTGAAGCTCGTGATTCCTCCAATTTTCCATTTCGAAACAACAATTCATCAATTCTCCCCCTTTGTTCATCTATTTTGTACAATTGGTCATTATGTTCACTTGATAAGCGTTCATTTTCAGATTTCACCCTCAAGATTTCCGAATTCCCCTTTTCTATCATTCCAATAAGTATTTTTTGTGAACCATCCTGATCATCAATTTTTTTTTCTAATTCTTCAATTTGTTCCTGTAGGCAAATTATGTGATTATCTCTTGAAGAGATTTCGGATTCACTTTTTTCAGCTATTTGAGGAAGAATAGATAATGTATCTTGAATAAAACTCTTGATTTGTTGACTGATTGATGCTAAATCTGAGTTAAAACTTTTGATTTGTAAGGTGAGCTCATTCCATACAAGGTAGTGGACTGATAGTTGCTTTGTTATCCTATCATACTGTAATAGGGAGCTATCACTTGTTGAAGTTTCTTGTTCAGCATCATTGAGAAGTTTTTGAAAAGTAACTTGTAGTGCAGAACCTTCTTTTCGGGAAAAAACAGACTTCTTTTCACCAATAAGTGGAGAATCAGATACAAAATCGGGAATATTTGGCAAAACTTTTTTAAAATTCATAGATAATGATTCTATTGGAGGAGGCTTGTAGTTTGGTTGAAGAGAGACGGTAGTAGTAATCCTGTTATTATTCATAACCAGTCCAATAATTGATGAACTAGAATTTGTTTTCTTCGGAAGGGGCCCCATCGATGGAACTTTTTGAATAGAACTAGAAGAGCCCTTTTTTGGGATTTTTGTTGAGAATGACCTCTCGCGTTGTTGTACTGGATGGTTTAATGGCAAATCTTTAGGATTGGAAACTAAACCACTAGATAATAGCCCATCATAAAGAGCAACAGGAGGCCCGTTAGACCAGAATTGTTCCCTTTTCATGAACCAAAATGTCTTTACACAAAATTGAAAACAATCATTGTATTCCCAACGCACTTTTCTGAGAATATATCGTTTTTTATTGAATTCGAGATTTCAATGAATTATACAGTCCAGTTTTACCCAGTTTTGATGATAATGAGGTCAATTCTTCCATTGAAGTCTCGACCCCTAAAGCAGCAAGGCCTCTAGCAACATCATACATTGAGTTTGATTTTAGAAGTATTTCCTCCCATTCATTACCAGACAATTGTTCCGCGATTCGAATGAGAGCTGCCTCATCTTCTGTAGTTTTTCTCATTCCACCCACAGATTTATGTTGTTCTGCGTAGTTTGAACCATCGGACAGCATTCTCACAAAAGAAGAAAGCCTCAAAGGGCCTCCATATTGGCCCATAATAATCTCTAATTCGTATTTGGAAATCAAAATATTTGCTTCTCGTGCTAATCCATTTCTGAGGTCGTCTGATGTTAATACATCATTATTTCCTCTCCATTTGTTATAGGCATGTTTAGATGTTTTGAATAGCCTTCCAACTTGCTTCGATATTAATTCTATCAACTGTGCTGGGGTAAGCCCTTCAACTCTTTCTGCTGATTTGCACTCATCTGCATTAAAAACAGGTTGCTCTGGCGGTGCTTGTATGGTTGGCTTCTGTCCAAAAATTGCAGGATCAAGTTTTCCTCTTCCGCCTCCAGACGATCCTGTTCCTTGGCTCCGCTGACCGAATATTGCAGGATCGAGCTTCCCTCTGCCACCACTACTAGATGATTGATACTCATTTTGTATAGAAAAGCGAGATTGAGTATCATCATAATTGGATCTTGCACTTGGTGGTGACTTTGGTGATGAAGGTTGATAGCTACGACTAGAATATGAATATGAATCAGTGCTGATGTCTCTTTCGGGAGAGCGAGCAAAGGAAACATCTATTGGGGGAGCAGGTGCTCTGCTTGATGTAGGTGGAACTGTTGGAACACTATCACCATAGCACAAATCAGAAAAGAACTGGAAGTATCGGAAATTCCCAGAATCATCTGGATCATATTTTTGGGCTAGTTGTAGTATATCTTGCCTAGACTCCAAACCAAACCAACTCAGTGCTTCAGACAAAGCTCGGTAGCTAATAAATCCAGTCATTTTTGGGTCGCTCTCAATGATTTTAGATAAAAGTTGCCTCTTATTGGTATTTAAAACATTTGAAATCGAAATCGGCAAAAAATTATCACTATCGGTGGTATTCTTAATCGATGTAGCTTGAAGAAACTTTATAAAATCACCAAACTGCATTCTATCAGTGTTAATTCCTGTGGCTCTCCAAAGTGTAGCCACATATTGGGGAGAAACGTTAAGACCAAGTGCTTGAAGCCTATTTGAAAACTGCATTACCGACATTTCATTGTCAACGCTAAATATATCCCACCGGTTTTTATTCGTATTACCAAGTGCAGATATTTTCATCTGTATTGTCTGAAGGATCTGTCTCAGCTGATTAGAAGACGACATGAAAATTTTTGATTAACCGAAATCTTCTGCAACCATTTATCTTTGATACAAGTATGTATTAACTAAAACATATATATTTGGAGATTCATATTTTACATGAATGAAAATTTCGACCCCTTTATGCCCGGTTTTGGATTAGACAGCGAAATAAGGAGATCAATACGGTTTAAAAGAGTAGTTGAAGATAATTTTAGGAAGAAAAACGGGTTTCTTGCTTTTGAAAATAGTAATAAACAAATTTTTGATCAGATTCAGAGTACATCATGCGCAAACGATATTGTAAGGCTGCTTTTTATGATATTTCCCACAAATAATAGTGATGTTTCCAAAATATTTAGTATTTGTTGTGGACTTGGATCGAAACCAAAAAGGTGCATGACAATAAACGCAGCAAGACACCTGGGAAGAATAATTAGCTCAAATTCGATTGATCAAGAGTTTATCGATAGTTTGATGAATCCGAACGGTAATAATTCTATTATTTATTGTTTTTATGGCTTTATATGTAGGTTTTCTCATTGGAATTGTTCAGAATCTGTTATAAATGCATTTTCAAAGCAATATATAGTTGAAAATCCTCCTCTGGATATGAAATTTCTTTCAGTCTTTTTTTCCATAATAAGACCAGAGCAATTTCATCAGCACATTACCCCACCCTTATATTATATGCTTCAAAGGAAGCCTTCTTTAGCACTTCAGATAGTTCCAAATATTATTCGAAGAATTCATTTTCGTTTATGCCAAATACCTAACAAATATGATTTCATATCTTTAGTCATTGACTATTGTTCATCTAATGAAAAAGAAATTAATGAAAAAGCACATAAAGCTATAATATCGATTGTCGAAAAATATGATTACTTGATAGATAAGAATATTGGAGTCTTTATTCCACAAGTTTTTAGATTAGAATTCATTAATGAAGAGAATATTTTGAGATCCATACATTTTATAAGTGATCCTGGAACAGGATACCAATTCAAATACCATTTAAAGTCATTTTTAACATATGTTATGTCAGAAGGAAGAATCATTCCAGAAATGAATGACATAATCAATAATCATTTTCATAACAAAGAGGATTTATGTTATCTATATATTATGATTCGCCTTCCCTATATTAGGAAAGATCTAATTCTCAAAATTGCACAACAACATTCAAATAGCATTTCTCGCTTTATTCAATACAAACTCGGGAAAATTAATGATATAAGTAAGGACTTCACGGATTTTATTAGTGTCAAAAACGTTTCATCCTATTCCATTTTTGAAGTAATGATGGTTTTGGATTTGATCACACTGGTGCCCACTCAATTATATCATGATTTTTTTAGGATTTATTTCCGATTATTTAGAACAGCATACAAAGGGTCTTGTTTATCAACACTCAAATATTTAATTGAAAAAGACAAGGTTCTCGTTTTGAATTTATTAATAGAGGCGATTTCCAAAGAGAATCATAGTTGGTTTCAATATTTTCGAGATATTATCCTACATGACGTTTCTTCTTTAAAGAAACAAAATAAAATCATATGTACTCGTTTTGGGTATAGTATTGATCGAGATTCTAATGAAGTGTTTGAGGAACTTATTAATTGTGATTCTTTCATGACATATAATCATTTGGATGTTGTTTTATTGAACATTCTGAAGAACTCAAACATTCATGATTTTATTTCAACTCAAGTTACTTCAAATCCATATTGTTACAGTCCATCAGTAATATCAGTGATATTCCGTAGGTTTGTATTCAAATTTGATGCACCCCTTGTAGAATTTTTGTTTCATAAAGCTGTTTTTTACCAAGATGAAATGAGATATATGCAAAAAATTTTTAAATTGATCCCAAAATACCGTAATTGCGCTTACCTGTTAACGAATATTTTAACCACAAAATCACTTGATTATATCCCAAGAGATGTTTTACTTCAAGTTCATCCAAGGATACCCAATGAATTTGACTTTGTATTGCTTATGCCTTTGTATTCGAGACTGTTTTCAGAAAATGATAGCCAATCCGAGACATTATTGAATTCCATATCACAATTCTTCTCTTTATCAGTGAATCGATCATATTTATATGACTGTATTTGGCAAACGAACAACAATAAAGCAATTGCTGAATTACTATTATATGATCAATTTGAAACGATTAATGAATCAGCAATTTTAACAAGGATAATAGGATCACAGGATTTTGCCAAATGTGTATATGAGATTGTGAAAGACAAAGCACAATTATATTTTGAGAACCATTTTTTATCTTGTCTATCATTATATAAGTATTATTTTCCGTCAATCATCCCATTTTCAAAATATGCAAATGATATGCTTTATATTAATAGAGAATGCAAGCTAACAATTAATACATATATTGCAGAATATATTTCTGAACAGAATCAATCACAGTTTAAAGAGATTATAGATTTTCTGATTATTGAATCTGGATTTGATAGATATCTACTCTTTGATGTTTTGTCATATATATCCGATTATTCAGGACACTCTAAAAGTATATATGATTTAATCATTAATACAGATATTAAATCTGTAAATATCAAGTCTTTTCTAGCAATTGTTTCCAACTCTACATATTCTGAAATTAGTATTAAATTATTAGAAATGGTTTTTGACATGATCAAATCTAACAGTTTTTGTTATGAATTTATTCCTAATCTTATTTGTTTGTTTGAAAAAGCTTCAAAATTTGATAGTTTTATTATTTCTCAGTTTGAAAAACTCATTTTAAGCCCTGTTTCAGATTCCTTAGCTATATTAGTGTATCAAGCTTTTGAACTTCTTAATAAGAGAAATCCAAATATTTTGAAAAAGAAAGCCAAGAGACTTTTCTCGTCCCAAGATTTCTTATACCCGGGGCTGTATTTTAGTCTATTTCCATATGCTAAGCCAGAAAAACAGAGTAGTTTTTTTATGTTTTCGAGTTCTGAATTGTTTTCTGATCATACCTATCTTGAATTATCTGTTTTTAATCTTCTAATATTTATTGATGTGTATATAGAGTTCCTTGAAGTATTTCTACCTCGAATAATACAACTTTTAAATGTATCTGATAGTAGAATTGTAAATGGGGCAGCAAAATCTATTTGTAATGCAACTAAAAGGTGTAACCTATCAGCATTATCAGAAATTATCCCCTCATTGGTCGATGTATCTGAATCTAGAAAAGAAGTACATTCTGATATTCTTCTATCTCTTAAAAACATTTTCAATAGGTCATATGATCTCCTTTTATTACATTTAGATAAAGTTATATGTAAGTACTACCTTAACAAAGTAAAAGTGTCTGGAGCAGAAAATCTGTTTTCCACAATCTATGATATTGTGCTTAAACATGGTGCCAATGATTTGTTACAGAAGATTATTATCCAAATCAAGGAGCGAAAGGATGTTATTGATGTATTGAAATGTATATATTCTTCAAAATCTCTGATTGGATCAAGTATTATATCATCTCAGTTGTTTTATATTTTAATACAAAACCATTTTAATTCATCTGATCTTTCTCAACAAATGATGGCTTTTGAAATATTATTATCCTTAAATATGGATTCACATATGTTTGATAACTCATTGAATGCCTTTTTTTCTGTTATAAATCACAATAATCGATCACAAATAATACCATATTTTGATCGATTTCTATATAATCTTTCAGAGGATCAAGTATTAGTTGTAAAAAAAAGGTTTATTGAATATGCAATTCAGTATATTAAGCAATCAGGAAATAATGGGTTTTCTCTATATTTTTCATCGATTTTTTTGAGAATCAAGACACCTGAAGCTGTTAATGAATTGGTTAGTCTAATAAAGGGAGAAACGAATCCATACATTCAAGATGCCTTTGTTTCTACCATTGTTCGACTTTTTGAATTATCAAATGGTTTATTTGATGAACAGTTCTGTAATGCTTTAGAAATTGTGATTGCTTGTTGCAGCAGAGCATATATAACATATAGTCATATTTTACCTTCTCTTTTTTCTGTTATTCCTCTACCAAAAATTGTTGATTCATTAAGAGTTATTACCAAATTTCTCATTCTTGACAATACTGAGTTTTCACTTTTCTTGATTAAACAAATATCAGCGATTTTAAAGAAACAGTCAATTGAAAATTCTCAAGAGAGATTTGTTTTACCCGATTCTTTATTAGTTGATATAGCAATCTTGTCCCACATTTATAAGAAAAAGGAAGAAGAATTCCAAGAATTCGGAGCAAAAGGACTATTTCAATTGTGTTCATCTAAGCTTTCGAAGAGTTTCTCATCATATTTCAAAGAGTATATAAATATTATTTGTTTGCTACAAAACAATGTTTTGAAGGGCATAAAAACTGTTGCAATTTCTTCATTTTCGTTGTACATGGATACATGTGGTCCGGGCAACATCAGACCAGCACTTATATACTGGCAAGAATCATCCCCATATTTCATTAACGATATAGCATTTTTTTTAAAAGCTTTTTCATCCAAGCTTGATTATAGCATTTTAAAAAACCTGATAGATTCATATCCTTTGCTTAAGATTAATAATGAAGCCCTAGTCTTTTTATTCAATCACATTATTTCTCACATGAGCACTGTTGAGTTATTGATTCCATTGTATACTAATTATCGGAGTCAAATATACCAATTTGATGATAGTATTCTAAGAACTATGTATTACAAAATACGCCCAGATAAATTCACAAACTATTTTGATTCTAAATTTTTAGGTGAATACTCAAATGTCAATCCATTATCTGCAGAATCTCTCCAAGTATATGAGAAAGTATTCATCTCCTTATTGTATGAGATTGCTAATAGAAATATAGTTTCATTTTTTTCGAGAATGTCAGATCCATTTCCGGACAAAATTTTTTTCAGTGTTCTGGTTAGTCTTTCTAAAGAAAAACCCCTGTTTTTCATTGAGCAATCAATTGGATTTGATTATTCGCATATTGGTAATGTAATGTTTGTTTTCTCTCAAAACCATTCTTTATTTATAAATGAGTTGTTTTCATCAATTTTAACAAGCTTAGATGATCCGGATTTAATCTCTCAATTTCTTACAAAATTTTCATTATTTTTCGAGAAGAGAATTGATAATAACATAAAAGGTACATTAAATGAAGATTCTATACTCGGTATCACGCAGTTTTTTGAGAGTTATATTTCCAAAAAGGTCCAAAATCAAGCACTATTTGCATCATCATTTTCACGTTTTTTTTCAGCACTCCTTCCATTTATTCCTCCACCAAAGAGTATTATTATTGCCAATATTGTTGTGAAAGTGGTTTTGAATATATTATTGAATTGTTTTCCTATTACAGATTCCTCATCAGTACTCATATTGTTATCTAAGTATATTGGATTTACTGAAAACAAGCCGCTGGCAATATCTGTATTTTCAATGGCATTAAACTGTGCAATTATTGCTTTAGAGAGAGATGAGGTGATTTGTGGATCAATGGTATCAATATCAATGTCATGTGCTTCACTTGGTGTCCCTTCTCAACTATTAATTGGCACTCTAATGAAGAAGCTTCTCCAAAACAATGATAAAGCTCTTTGTATTTTGAAGTGCATATATGCAATTCTTCTTAAGTCTAAGGATACTTATCACACTGATTATTTAATTGATACATGGAGGATGCTTTCCAAACAATGTAGAGATGCATGCAAAGCCATACAAATAATTAGGTCAAATATTGGTGGAGTGATTTCTTCATATATACCTCAGTTTGCAGATGGAATTTTCAACGATATTATAATGGAACCAATTGACCATGATATCATATGTGGTTTTTCGTTCAATTTAAGTAGATATATTCCTTCTTCTGTAATACATATTTTTAGAGGATTTTACAAAGAGTCTGAAATCAAAATATGCGTATTGTCTTCCATACCAACAATAGTTAGGCAGATTACCGATTACACATTTATAATGGAAACATATCATTACTTAATCAGAGGTCTTACATCATGCTTTTTATCCATAGCTTTAACATGTTGTAATATTTTTACTGAGTTTAAAGATGATTTAGTGAAACTTCAAGATCAAGATATTCTCTCGATTTTAACTGGAATATGTTTTTCATATAATGAGTCAAATGAGTATGTTAGACCATCAATTAAGAGTATTTTATACTTTGTACTAGGAACCCCAGAATCAAAAAACCAAAAACAACTCACCCTAAGATCTCTTCTTGACAAATCAATCGGAGAAGGATTCCCAAGCGAAATAAGAAAAGAGTATGGAATGAAATAATGTTAATAAATATTACATTTAATCATCGAAGAAATTATCTATGTCTGCTTGTTTGTTTTTAGATTGCTTCCGAGCTTGTGGGTCCTCTAATCTGTTAAATACAGATGTATTTGGTTCTGGGGGCTTATTTGCTTTGCATATCCTGTATACAATAAATAATACCACTAATGAAAACACCCCAACAGTCCCAAATAGAGTTGAAGTCCCAATAATTCTTGGGCCAGTTGGTGATGGCAAATAGTATGATGATGCTGGTTTTCTACTTGGCATCTGTATTATTATTACTTTATCTTTTTCCACTTCTCTTTTCTTCTTTTCATCATCAAGAACAATAATGATTTGTTTAGGTGAGGGGCTTGGAGTAACTGACTTTGGAGTCACACTTGAAATAACCATCGATGAATCGGCAATAGGAAAATAAGAAACACTTATACCATCAACTTTTGAAGAAAAAGTCACACCTCCTCCAATTCGAAGTGACTTTTCATTGTTACTAGATAATACTATCTCTTCGTTTTGGGGACGGGCAAAGGAAGACTCGGTAATTGAAATTTCTCCCGATGATGACCAATAAATGCTTGATCCTTCATTTTTTGCAAAAAATGATGACATAATCATTGCGCTGCAGATATCTGTTCCCCAAATAGCAGATTTAGTATTTGTGCTGCATACTCTACATTCTTCAAATGAATGAGAACCATAGTCTATCCTTACCGTTCCATATCCTTTTGAAGAGGAATTAATAAAATAAGAATTAAAATACCCAATGCTCTCACATGAGAGTGCAGAAATGCACCCAGCTCTAACCTTGGCAGTGTTTTCTGAGAAATTAGTTGATGTTACTTCAGTAACAAACACCAGAAAGAGATGAAGAGATCCCGATGCAAATTCGGCTTTATTGCATTGAAATACCGATGATTCTATTGTCATTGCCACTGATCTCCGATTTGATATTGCTCCACCACAATTCTGTGATGAGCACTTGTGAAAAACACTGTTTTTGATGGATATAAAACATTTAAATAGATCTAAAGCTCCTCCATCATTGTTCTGGCCAGAATAGCAATAAGAAAAAATACAATCATCAAAAGATACTTCAGATTGTGCCATCTTTTTGTTTTCGCTAAAATTCTTCGAATTAATATCGATTGGTGATGAATATTGTGATAAAACGATGGGTGTATTTAAAAATCGTACAAAATTGCATAATCCAAAGTTAAATCTAGAAAATGACCTTGATACCAACAAATTTGAAGAAATCGATGAAAAAGAGCATTTATTCATAGATAATGAATGAAAAATCGCTTTTTTTGCTAAAGAAAAAGATGGAGAACTTAAAACACATTTGTTGATGATTAGTCGAGAAACCACCTTATTCATTAATGACATATATGCTTAAGAAATGAATTTTATTCATATTTTCATTCATTGTTGGTATTTCCAATTATTCTATTAAGAATGTAGAAAAGAGATTTGTCACATTTAAATGACTCCTTTCGAGAATAAGCACGAACACACATGTATGTGAGTATGACAGTTCATTTTCGTTGAAAATAAGAATTTATATATTGAGAAATTTCATCAAATACATAATATGTGTGTCTTGTTTAACATCAGATCGTAATTTTCTTGTTCTCATTACAACAAACCGAAGAATTCGCATTTAGAAAAAGAAAACAATGATTTGGATCATTATTATTGATATTCACAAGAAAAAATAACAATTTGCCAAGTTAAAGGATTATTTGCACAATAACATGATATATGAATGAGAATGCAAATATCATGTTGATCTCTCTCCCATTATTCATTTGACCAGAACATAATAGTTCATCATAAGATCTATGAGGTGTATCTTTTTGAACATCATTTGTTGAACAATGTGTATTTCCCATTGTCATTTTCATTGTTTCTTGAATTGTTATCTTAATGGTTTCTTCAAAAGATCTCATTGGTGATTGGTTATTTGTTCTCTGTGGAGGATGAACATCAGTGTTACAATGAAATGAACTGAAAAATTCAATTTGATATGTTTCAATTTTTGTTAGAGTATTATTAATTGCTGTTGATACAGAGGTTCTAGAAGAGAATGATAATGTTGGTGAATGATCTATGAATGAATGAGAAACTTCAAGAGAACCTGAACTCACATAAAATAATGTCTTTATATTGCTTTGGAAAATACAATATTTTAGCTTTGGTGCTCCGGTGGTTCCTGACACACATATAATTACATTATAGGTACTATCATTTCGAATAATGTTTGCTGATGATATTGTGCCTGAAGCAAAATTAAATTTTAAACATATGCTATGAGATGCAAAGTTGTTTGAAATAGTACAATGTGAGCTTGTTAGCGATGAAGGGTTTTGGAAAAAGATACTAGACACTGAATAAGCTTTGTTAAATGAACTGTTTGTGTTGTCCACTCTCTGATTACCTAATTGAAGGCTAACAGAACTGTCACCAACATGGGTATTTGAACAAAATGATACAGATAAGTATTCCACAATATTCGATTGAGAAGCTAAAAGATAGGCAAAGCTATAATATCTATTTGTACCAACATAACAATTACTAGCGCAATTTTTTTTCAGGAATGAATTTGAAGAGTAGAAAAAGATTGCGCCTCCTTCTTCACTAGTACTACAATAGTAGAACATTGAGAAATTAACACTCATTGAGTAAGCTCCCCCATTCACGAATATCACACCACCACTAACACTATATGTCATAGTTCTTGAGAAGGAACAGTCAGAAATATTGATATTACAATCAACATAAGACCGATCTTTAGCAATGTTTTCGTTTTTACACCCAAAACCAGCACCACAAGTAATAATTTTTGTAACATATGAAGGCACATTCATGATTATAATGGGTTTTTGATTTGTCATTTGCAACTTTTGTAATAGAACAACACCAAATGTTACGAAAACAGAAATATCCATCGCTAACTTGGTCTTAATTGTAGCCTTTTTTGTATTTAAACAAAACGAAATGGGTATTTTTCGATGAATACATCCTCCACATAATCTCATACTATTAATTATCTTAATAATGATGATATATAAAAATAAAGCCCCACAATTAGGATCTAATATGATATTTCTATCCTTTTCTATGAATGAATAATAATGATATATAAAAAGTCTGTTAATCTCTAGGACAGACTCCATTAATGATGAAAAAGAAACAGAGATTGACATTTATGAAATTCTAATCAAAACAAACAGTTATTTGAGAACATTGTTATCTCAAAGCAAAAGTATTCAATTCTAACATACACAAACGAGATGTAAAGACCTCTCAAAGAAGGGTTTTCAGCTTCACACATAATTTTTTTTGTGTTATTAAGTATATGTAATGATATGATGAATAACAAATGAACATGTGCAATCGGTTAAATACTTTTTTGATATATTACGTAGATCACATTGGATGTTACATTATGGACTACAATTGAGATCTTTTTTAAAAGGAGTTGTTTTATCTCAAAAATTGTGAATTTGGCATTTTATTTCGAATGTTTGATTCCAAGTCAATTATGACTATGAAATTACCCGAAATTTTTTATCCAAAACGTTTTACATTACCTGATTCATATAATCAGTCTCATACAATTAGCTTTTTACCAAAGAACAGGGATATTGGTAATAGTAATGAGGTTAATAGTGAAGAATATTCTCTAATTATTGGTTTTGACTCATATTCAAAGCATATTTTCTCTGGAAATGGGAAATATCGTAACTATACGGTTGATAAAACAAAGATTCTTGAGATATTAGAGATAAATTCAAACATAGCAAATATGTTTATTGCCCCCCGAAGATTTGGGAAAACCTTTACTGCTTCAATGATATGTACATTTTACGACTATTATTTTAGTTATTATTTTAAAGAATTGTTTTCAGGAACATATATTCAAAATAGATATCCATCAGGTTTTAGTGGGGTTCATTGGCTTCAACATTGTGGGAAGTTTTTCATCTTTGAATTGTCATTACGTGATTTGGACTCATCTACATATGAATCATATGAGATATCATTAATTAATCGATTATTCAATGGATTTGTTGCTTTTTCAAAGAAATATACTGAGAAAGATCTAATTCTCCCTTTTAAAACCATTCTTGAAAACCAATATTCATCGAATAAGCTTCAAATTACGAACTTTTTCAGTGTGCTAATTACATTTTTCCAGTATTGTTTTAAAACTGTTTTAAATTTTCAGCTGATGATATTCATTGATGAATGTCAAGATGGCTATTGTTGGAAAGATATTCTCCAAGATATTGAAGATCCTAGATTAAAGCTGTTTTCAGAATTTCTTAACTCAATCACAAAGGAGTTTCGTCAGACTCCAAAACCAATTCTATTAATTGTGAGTCTGTTTCCTTTTCCTAAAGCAATATTGGATTCTAGGTGCGAATTGATTTTAAGGCATGAGATTAACTCTCCAGTGATGTCCTATTTCATTGGATTTCTTTCCAAAGATGTTGAAAAGATGTTCGATGATTTTCATGTAAGCGAACATGGACGAAATCTTTTAAGAAACCAATTCAATAGTTATCAGTTTTGTGCATATTATGAATTTCAAGACTTGGGGAACCAATTCACTAAGCCTGATGATAAATTCGATGAAAATTATGTAACAATATATAATCCTTGGTCATTAATGATTTCATTAAAACATGGGAAAGTTATTTCGGCTTTTTCAGAAGTTGTTTTTTCCATTTGTTCAATTGATTCATTATTAAAACATCCTGATTACATGGAAACAATATCATATCTTCTTTCAGATCATACCAATTCCATCCGAATAATTGATAATCCTTCTTTTTCCAATTTGGACGAATTTTTATGTGTATCTAATAGAGAGTCATTGATAAAATTATTATTTATTAGTGGGTATTTATGTTATAATGGCCGAGATATTTGGATACCTAATTATGAAATCAAAACCTATTTCATGAGCATATTTCGATCGCATCTTTTAAGAATGAATATCCCAACAAAATTCTCGAAGAATTCAATGAAATCCCTTGATTATAAAAATTATTTTGAGTTTTTTCAGATGATTCTATCTGAATTATTCGATGTTGTTAAACCTGCCAATTTATTTAATGAATCATTTATTTTATGCGTTTTATTAACATGGTTTAGTTCAATCGAATCATGTAAGGTTTTTACACAATATTCATTCTCAAGATCAAGAAAAAGGAACATAGCTTCATTTGCTGATCATGTTGCCATCCATCCAAATGGAACAGCCTTTGTTTTTGCGATTAATGATTGTACTTCAAAAAGTCGGATTTCTACAGCAAATGATGGCTATGATCATATCCTTCGTTCTCATTATTATGATTTTCCTGGAAATGATGATGTTAAAGAAATTGTTATATGTAGTATCTCAATGGATTCCAAAAGATTTTATATTGTATTCTCTGGACCTGATGGAAGGGACAAATTTTCTTCTGAACCAAATTGTATCCTCACTCGAAATATTGACTCAACGATTCCCAAAATTAATAGTTTTTATACTAGTTTTGTTGAGAATAATACTAATGATGTGTTTTCAACAATTGATTCCTCTAAGAGGAATTCATCAATCATTATCGTTGATAATCTTTCCAATATCAATCAAATTGAAAACTATTCTAATTGGAGAAAAATTCATGGAAGCATGTCTCAAAATGAACGTGCTGAAATCATAAATGGTTTTCCAGATAAGAACCCTTATCTGATTGTAACTTTTGCCGTATTACGTGGTTTGTTGCGTTGGATTAATCCAGAAACAATATTTGTTCTTTATCCTCCAGAAGATCAATTAGATTTCTTATGTTCAGAATCTTTATCAGTGAAACAACTCGTAATTTTTTATTCCAGCTCACAGATAAAATCCAAGGAAAAGGTCGAAGATTTCCTCGCTGAATTCAGGTAATTCATTAATTTGAAAGTAAAAATTTGCCATCAGTAAAAAAGTGACAATTGGCCTAGTTTACAAAAAACTCAATTTTAAACCTAACAAATAGAAATCTCGAAAAATGTCTGAAAATAAGGAAATTTGAGTATTCCTGGTATCTTAGATACACAAGATAAATATTCTTGCAGTTTTTGGACTCTTCTTCTTATAAAAGTCCGATCTGTGTTGCCGAAATACCGCTTTTTGGGAAAATCTGAGAGTTGTGTTGTGTTTAAATCAGAAGATTTGATGGCTTTGTCAAGTTTTTCAAGCGAAGAGTATCTCTTTGTAACCGTATGCATTATTACTTCTTCGCCGTTTCTGAATCCAATTTCAATCGTATAAAAAGTCACGTTAATCGTTTGATCAATTTCAAATGCTTCGACAGATAAGTAAAACGGAGGTGTTGATTGCGAAAGAGAGAGTTGCTGAATTTTGTCTTCCGAAATAGAACTTAACTGTAGCCTCATCATTTGTATCTGACAGTTTTGACAGAAAAACGATTATGTAAAACACGGTTTATTTTTGAGACAAAGCGATTAGGAATTGTGATAGAGCATAAAAGAGAAGCACATAAAAATTAACCATCCCGTTCATTTTCTGAAGGGCCTCGTTTACAAGTAGAATTGAATCAGAAACGATAAAACAGAAGTACCCTATGTAGTTGAACCAGAAGTTGCGATTGAAAGGGGATGAGTGTTGGTATATTTGGGTAGATTTCAACATTGTGCGGAGGAGGATAGCAATGTAGAAGATTGAAAGATGGTATATAAATTTGGCTTTGAAGATATCGGGGATGACTTTGAATAGGATAATGGATAGAGGGGGGATAAATAGGATAACGGAAAATGTAGTTATTTTCAATGAATGAGGAGAGATAAATTTGGCATAATAGAGATGCCCAACTAAGAAAAACAAAGATCCAACAACACAGAATAGCTCATGCCTAAAAAGCAGGGCTATATCACCAAGCCATGAAAATAAAAGGAAAACAACATAAAAATTGATTGTTTTGGGTTTGTTAATGAATGCAATCAATGGAACAATCAGGATTTTGCTAATCACAAAGACTAATTTACTTTTACCATAGAAACAAGAAGTATTAAGCAATAGATTAATAAGAATAATAGAGGTGTTAACTAAGAAAACTAGAGAGGATTTAGATATCATAAGTTTTATTGAATAATTCTGAAAAAATCTGATGTATTTGATCGGAATTGATTTTTGAATAGGTGCGATCAGGTTCTTTGAATACTGAGAGAATCGAGCTGTTTGATTAGATCTATTTCCTCGTCAAGTTCGGTTGAGTTTTCCACTTTATTTCTTTCGTTTGAGAGTTCTTTAAGCATAGCTTTTGCATCTTGTCTATTTGCTACCATGTCGATTGGAAGGATGCTAGTGGCACTCTCAATAAACAAGTTTATTGATTGACGAATTAGGAATCTGTCTGCATTTTCGGCAAGAGCTGCAATAAATTGCGCTACCATTACTGGTGGAGCCAATGGGAATATGTTTGTAATAATATTGAAAAATTCGTTTGCATATGTTGAAATTGCTTTAAGAGAAATGAGTGATTCAATCATACTGGTAATTCTAAACATTGCACTTTTATGGGTTTGTTCTTTCATCAAAGTGAATGCGAGCTCAATAAATGAGAATAATTTGTCTTGAATTACATGGTTAGAGCTTTTGAGAAATCTGGAAATTTGCATTAGGCACTGAGAATGAATGTGGGGTTGAGGGTGTTTCGCTCCCCAGATTATCTGTTCGATTGTAAAGTGACAATCGGCGTCTGAAAAATATGTTTGGAAGTTATTAATATTAAGAATCCTTGTAATAAGTTCGAAAAATGGTACTCGAAATTCGGAGTATGAATAAAAATCGTTATTAATTATTTGACATACAGACTCTGTTATAGTTCGGTAATATTCAACTAATTGGGGATACTTATCTATGGAATATGCAATACTGTTTTTAAGGAAAAGAATAACTTCAGGGCATCTAAATTCAACAATTGAGTGAATAAAATCATCAAATATAATAGTTAATAAATTTTGAATAGCAGAATTTTTGGAAACATCACTATTACTAACAATAACAGAGAGCAAAGTAATGCAAGATCCCTTTATAATTTTGACATAAGCAGACATTTCAGAATTTGCATCAGGTTTCGAGAATGACAAGAGAATTTCTTCTAGGCTGGGAAGCAATTTGGGTAAGGCTGCATTGCAAACAACAGGTGCATTTCTTAAAAATGAAGCAAATCCTTCAATAATGGCAACAAAACTATAAAATGATTCTGCATCAAGTGCAAAAATACCTTTGGAAAACTTTGTTAAATATGGCATAACATAAGCCATAAATTCGGAAACATAGTTGTCAACTGGTTCATACTCACAAAGTTTATTCATAATTGAACCAACAGCAGATAAAATACTTTGGGTCTTTTGATCACCAATAAATTCAAATAGATCACCCATTCTCTTCATCAGTTCATTGAGCAAATATTTTATTGAGTCATCAGTCCCACATATTGAAACGAGGGACTCAGATATTCCATACAATGCAATTATTACATTGTCCTCATCATCACTTGAAGCAATTGTCATTAAAACGTCATAAATGAAAGAAAACAGACTGGGGCTTCGAATTAATATATTTGATGAATTAATAGCTATAGAGGCGGTATTGATTGCTAGTTCTGGTGTTATTTCGCTAGATTCGGCCACCACATGATAATAGCTTTCAATAATAGCAATAGCGATTTCATGAAACCCTTCAAGTGTCACGCTATTCGCTATTGAGGATACAGACAAGGCAACAGTTGATGTGATTTCAATACTTTGTATCACTTCATCAAAAGTTGATGGAGATATTGTTAGAATAATGCTGATTAATTCTTGTGTTTTTGAATATAAATCTAATGGTCCATTATTTGGAGAAACTCTTTTAACCTCTCTCCCAAATGCATCTGGTTCGTCTTCAATAACCAAATATGGAGGCATACTTGACAATGCAAATTTCAACAGTTGAACAGAATGAACAATAAGTTCATCTTTTAGAACTTCATCTGTGAGAGATTGAGAAAAAGCATCTCCCCAGAACTCAAAAGCTGATACTAATAGCTGTTCTTTTGCCTTAAGAGTAAACTCAAGGGATATCGAAAGGCATTCAGATATTGTTTTCCTCATCGCCTCAAGCGTTTGACAACTTTGAGCAAGAGTTATCATAGAAAAGAGGCTCTTGAAAAAATTGACACAGTAATCTTCCTCAATTTCAAATTGTGGAGATTTTATGTATCCTAAAACATAATTATTATATATTCTCATCATATTCATGGGATCAAAAAATGGACTGTGAAGGTTAATAATCATTTCACAGTAAAAATTCGATATGGGCTTCATTAAAGATCCAATTGAAGTAAACTTCGGCATTAGAATACTGTGCATTTCGCTTTCAAGCAAATCTTTAGAAGGAATCCATGGTATCATCCCTGAATAGACATTTGTTAATACAATAATCTGGTTTGGGTCGGATTCTTCCATTAATTCTTTAATAATAACTCTTGAAAGCTGAGGCACAACTGTTCGAAATTGCGATTCAATTATGTATGATTTACTGATCATCCTAAAGGCGAAATTCACTGATAAGAACTTTGTAAGCGACAAGAAGAAGCCAATAATTTTGGCCTTCGAAAAACTCGGGTTGTAGAAGCTCGAGACTACTCCTTCAAATACAGCGGTCGCCAAATCCAAAGTATCCATTGATAAAATGGTAATTTCCAACTCACATAATTTTAAGAGGAGTTGTTCAGAAAAAGCATGGCTCGTAGCCATGAATACAATTTCGTACATAAAGTCTTGGATCTCATTTTGTATTTCAAACGGCACATCTTTCCATCTTCCTTGAACAACCTTCATTAAAGATATAGTGACAGCATATTTAAGCTCAAAAGAGCAATCTGATTCTAAAATTTGGCGAAAGTACACATAAGAATCAGATCTGTTGCAAAACTCATATAATATACGATTGGCCTCATTTTGATCAATACTACCACCAGGATGGGCGGCGCATTCACCAACTAAAGAAAGATACTCTAGTGTTAACTGTGAGTCTGACATACAAAAATGATGTTCCTCCTAATTGAGTGAATTACTGATCGTAGTTGACTTTACGAACGATTATTTTCGGATGTCAGCACCTCCTTCATTCCGCCCTAACTCACTTGACAATTCTAATCAGGGGAGTTTTTGTTTTCCTGCATCTCATCCGACTCATCTCAATCCAGATTTTGCAGATAATTACGATGAACCAGAGATTCCGCGTCTTCCATTGCCAATCTCGAATGAGTATGATATGATTAGGGACACTTATTTCAGCAACGTATCTGTTGACAGGTCTAAATGGCTTTCAGAATTATTGAAAACAAATCCAGAGATAAAGGAATTGAGAGATAGAGTGCTTCCACTTGATAGAGCAGTAGAATTTGGCAGGCTCTACTTACCTGATGATCGTCTAATCTCTCAAAATGTTCTCCTATCTTTGATTTCGCAACATTTGCGAACTTTGGGGCTTGTTGAAAGTCAATCATCACTCCATTCTGAATGGGATGGACCTTTTGTTATTCCTTCATCATTTGATAGATCGCAGCTCACTTTTTTGATTCAAAGAGGCGTTTATCATGCAGAACGGTTCTGGGAATTAACAATGCCAGGTACAATGCCATCTGAGAATGATCAGCACATTCTTTTTGAAGAAATATCAAGGGTTATTGGTGGATCTCCTGTTATTCAGGCAAATATTCTTCCACTTTCTGATGAAGCACCAGAGGATCCTCATTTCATGACAGTTAAAGAATCCGACTCGCCAGAAAAAACTCCTGTTTTGAGGTTTGCATCAGTAAACCAGCTCATATGGATTTGCACTACAGATTCACAATATCGTTCTGATAACCTCCTTCATGCATTCTGCTTAACTTACAAGTCATTCATTGATTCTTCTGTTTTGTTCCATAAAATACGAGAAAGATTTAGGATTGCATTTGAGGAAACCCCTCAAGATAAAATGAGAAGATCTGTAGAATTGACATTCACATTTTTATCTACTTGGCTTAAAGAGAGCAGCAAAGATATTGATTCAAATGTACTCTCAATGATAAGATCATTTATTGAAACCGATCTAAGACAAAGATTTCCAAGACTATGCCAGCAGTTACAAGAAATAACTGATTCTCAAGCAAATGAAGAAATTATAGATTATTCAAAGGCTCCAAAAGTTGAACTTGGACCCGTCCAATCTTTGTGGTCTGGTGATTTTCACATTACATTTTTGCCTCCTAAAGAATTTGCCAGGCAGCTTACCATTAATACCTCAAAATGGTTTATGAATATCAAACAATCGGAGTTTTTGGATAATGCATGGGTTGATGCAAGACACCATCACCTTGCTCCGAATATTGTTCACTTATATGAAAATCTTGACAGATTAGGGAGGTGGCTCGCATATTTAATTGTATCAAAGCCTCCACAACCTGAGTGGACAAGGCTTGACACAGTGAATTATGTTATGCGTGTATCTAAGCATCTTTTTAAGATGCAAAACTATCATGATTGTAGTGGAGTTATAGGATCTTTTGTTCAACTGCCTACATCTACGTTTAATAAGATCAGAGAGCAATGGGATAAAAAACTTAATAATTGGTATTCTGATACATATAATCTATTGTTTAATTATGACGGAGGAGCCAAGAAACAACTTGATTTATCAGAGAATGCATTGAAAACAGGGAAACCTGTTTTCCCAACATTTATTGCTCAATTGAATGTAATTGCAAAATTCACAGCAGCTGTGCCTCACATGCACAAGGGCCAAGTGGATGTGATACGATGTTCAGAGTTATATAAATTTATCAAGAAAATTCAAGAATATCAAAAACAGAATTATTGTTTCCTTCCTATTGATCAAGCTCAAGATTTCTTTGATAGTGTTCCAAATATTACCTCTAATGAACTGTATCAAATATCGAAACAGATAGAATAAAATGGTCTTTAATTCGGTTTAGCTTTGCTAATATGATTATCTCGCTGAGGCCTCTCTCCGTTTGGAAAAACAAAAGTGGGTAATTGTTCAGATCCTAAAAGTTGTATCGAAACCTCTTGGAAATTTTCAGATTTCTTCAACTCTTGAACCCACTGTGTTGCAGGAACACTAATGTTAATCACTCGAGCTACGTTTTCAGTTTTCGGAATATGATATTTCAAAGCAATATAGAATGTATATGAGTGGGGATGATCGTTATATTGATCAGATGAGAATCCTTTTGGAAAAGGAAAAGCAAATTCTATAAATCTTGAGTTCTCTAAGCTAATGGCAAGATTTCTTATTCTAGATTGAACAAATCCATGCCAGTTCTTTAATTTCTCTTCATTTTCTGCCCATATTTGAACTTCTACAAATTTTCTCCAATGAATGAAGAATGTGGTATTTTGGACTACAATGTCCCATGGTTTTGACTTTTCTATTACATCTTTTGTGTTAGCTTCTCCAATCTTGAACTCTCTTAATAAATATTCTTTTGTTGATTTTGTGGCACTTCTAAAACTGTTAATTGTTGGAAAAGAGGGTGTGATGATGGGAAAGAGGTCTTTATGATCAGTAGGCTTAGATTGATCCCAGTTTGATCTACTAGCTTGTGCTTGGGAAGGATTTGTGGGAGTATTTATATATATCGGAGCGGGCCACTCCCATGTTGCTAAATCAGAGAAGAACTTTAATATTAGGAATGCAGGACTCTTTCTAGGATATCTTTGACAAATGAAAGCTGCCAAGATGGCAAGATTAACACCACCAAGATATCCAAAAACGTTACCATAAACACATCTTCTTTTCGCCCATATACGTGTGAAACGCAACAAAGCCAAAAATGAATAAACATCAGGAACCAGCTTGAGCAATAAATCATTAACACGCCTACCATTCAAGCTTCTTACAGAAAAATCATCAATATTCTCCAAGATCTCATCAGATTCGAAATCAACATTCTCATTAACAGTTCTTTGGGCAATTTGAGCAAAAGATATATCGAGTTCGATTCCATCAAATTTCATAGACATAATAGGAGAATAAGCATTTTCGATCTTGAGCAAATCCTTTATTGAGCTGTTACCTTTCAACATATCAAAGAAAACGCTGAAAAAATCCTTTCTTTCAACAAATTGTGGCGCAACACAAATACAGTCGATATCTGATCCTTGGCTAACGACTCCAAGTCGATATGAACCATATGGAGCAAGCATTCCTTTTATTGTTTGAAGATCCTCTTCATCTTCTGCTTCTCCCTTTTTTTTAGCAATTCCTCTAACAAACTCACATATCAAATACTCAATTTTATGAAGAACTTCTTGCCTTTTTGATATCATTTCTTCATTATCTCTTGGGTCATTAGCCTCAATAAAATAAACAAGAGAAGGCATTACCTCTTTCTCTGCGATTGTTGGCTCTTCATTATCCACTGGCTTCTGTGCAGGTACCAAATAACACTTATCGCTGGACATCTAATAGCAAAAGGTGACCAAAATGCTTGGAATTGTCTCGCATCAATTTCGGAATGGACAGCTTGAATATAATGTTAATAATGGTCTTGAGAATGATTGGACGATTTCGAATAGCGTTCCAGAGGAAATGGTACATAAATATTGGAATGATTTGGTATTTGAAATATCTGAATACCCCAACGACTTGGATCAAGAAAGTATTGTTACATACTTCCGATCCATAAAGTATTTGATAACACAAAATGATGTAACAGGAGATTTAAGAATATTTAACTCCAGTGAAGCCAGAAAAAAGCAACAACCTATAATTAGGGAGAAATACTTAGATTATATTGAGAAAAAATTCAAGATGTCCCTGCAATGATGCTATATATCTTCATAATTTGATAAATCTTTCTTAGAATTGAATCGATTAATCTGCGACCTTATCGAGTTCCTACTTCTCTGAGGAAATAATGCAACAATATGATCCAAATCCACTTTTTCGCTTTTTTTACATTGCTCTTCAATTTCCTTCAGCTCTTCTTCATTCCACTTCGCCCTCTTCGAGAATTTTAGGATTTCTTCATATTTCTTCTTAGCCTTCCCACCACTTAGTTTTTTCTCTAATGAAAATCCTATCTTTTTCCAATTGATATCTTCTGAAAGAACAACCAATTGGAACAGTAAGTCATTATCAGTTGACTCCAGGTTTTCGTCCGACATAAACTATTGTAAACATCAATTAAGAAGGGAAAATTAAAGGGGTAAAGTATCTCTGTATGAACATCTTCCTCAACTCTTTGCGGCTCTCTTGCTTTCTACATAGTCCTTTTGTAGAGAATTCTTACTATTTTTTGCATCGAAAGCTGGAAGTCAGAGAATCAAGTTTTAAAAAATTTGCTTTTAGTGGGTTTGTTGTTAGGGAGGGGACTTTGAGCGTGAGTGGATCAAGTTTCCAAGAATTTTTGCATAAATCTGTAGAATTTGGAAGGGAACTTAATGCATCTATTATAAGTTCGAGGAGGATCAATACTTTTTATCCTTTAAAGTTTCAGGACACAGTTTTTCGAAGAATCATTGAAAGTTCTAGCGATGGTGGCGCTTTTATTTCATTTGCTGAAACATTCTTACAGAATTGCTTATTTGTTGAGTGCAATGGGAAATCTGGTGGAGGTTTCAGCTGCCACTCTTCCGTATTGATTTCATTTTGCACATTTTCCAAATGTATATCTTCTGCAAGAGGTGGATCGTTTTTTGTGTCTGGGAATTCAATGATGTCTTTGACAACCAATTTTTCCATATTATTTGAATCACAGGCTGTGTTTTTTGGAGCATTTTACAAAGATACAAAGGGCCCAACAAGGTTAAATTATATTAATGTATCAAGATCATCAACAACACAATGCGTTGCTGGTTTTGAATCAACAGGCGGGGAATTTGAGATGAAATATAGCCTTCTATATAAATCAATATCAAGTTCACACAATGGTGGCATTGTTGTTCGGCAATTGACTAAAATGCATATCGAAAGTTGTATATTTAGGGAAAACTCACAAAGATCTTCGATATCTCAAGCGGCAGCGGTACTGTTACTGTATTCTAATCCAGGAGATTCTTTTATTAAAGAATCAGCATTTATTCGAAACGATCCTGATAAAGGGTACTCCATTTCCGTTGTTGATGGAAAGGAACTCTTCATTTATGATTCTTGTTTTTCTGGAAAACATGAAAGAGAGCTCTATAATAACAATGGGCATATTAAAACACAGGCAGTTTTGTTTGAAAAAAAGTGTTCGAATGCATTCTCATATCAACAGGCTGGTTTCTCCGAAAAGAATCCAAGAGATATATATGAAAAACCTGTTTCATTTAATATGTTTAGGTGGAATTTATTCATATCATCACTTATAGTTTCTGTTTTATTATCTCTTTTAATGTCAATACTGCACAAAAGGGTCATTGTCTATATTTGGAAAAAAGGTAAGTCCTGGTTATTAACAGACGATTAAAACGATAATATAAACTAGAGTGGTTTAGCAATAAACAATGTTGTTACCTATTTTTTTGGCGTTTGTTGTCTGTCATCAGTTCAATGAAGTAGATGATCTCCCATTTGAAGCCGATAAACCAAATGTTAAAGAAGAAGAACAGTTAAATGAAGAGATTGATGAAGAAATCGAAGAAACACCCCAACCTACTCCTGGTCCTCCACCCAAGGTTATTGTTCCTCTAAAAGATTTGGTAACATACAGAGAATTAATCGTTGCCGCTGGTTTAGTTATTTTTGGGTTGTTTTATTTTGTTGGAAGGATTTCAATTTCTAAACAGAAGAATAGTCTTTGCAAGAAGCTATTTCCACTATTGAGAGAGCACTTTGCCATCGTGCCCAACGATATGGCCAAGCTTTATCTTCACAGATTCTCAACATACATAACAGGTAGATCTGGTTACCAGGGGTTAGTCGTATCTGTTATTTACCCAGCTCAATGCGATATTTTTGGAAAGATAATGTCAATATTGAGAGGAACAAAGACAAAAATTGTTTTCGAGTTCATTCCTGAACCTCCAAAGAAAGTTCCTGCTTTCTTAAGGGTTACAAACACAAAGCCGCATTTCTTTGAGGAGATGAAACTCAAATCAGTGAATGTATCTGACAAATTGAACTGTTACACTGATTTTGGTGAGAAGCGAAGTGAATTCCTCCCAATCATCAATTCATTCATTGAAGAATATCCATCATGCCTTTCTCTTGTTGAGTTGAGCGATTCTAACATATATGAGACACAACAAGAAAGCCAATATGTAGCGAGATTTGAGTTCGATATTGGTGCTAATGTTGAATCATTCATATCTGAAGAAGTAGTTAAATTTATGATTACAATTGCAGATATGTATGTGTTATTGAAGCTTCCAAAAGAAGATGCAGAAAAAAATCTCTCAATAAGAAACAAAATGCTCTCAGAAAATAAAAAGAAGGAACCCGAAGAAAAGCCTTTGACTCCAGAGGAGAAAGAGAAACTCCAAAAGAAACTTGAAAAAAGAGAGGCAAAGAGACTGGTGCCAAAAGTTAAATACTCTAAATAAATTACTAATACTCTTATTTGATAATATCAATAATGGTTAATGCTTCTGTTACGAGTTAAATCTTTATATAAAAGAGATCTGGTTCTTTGAAACATAAGAATAACTGAGTATTCATCCATTATTCATTTTAAATCAATGTTTTGTTTGAGAAAAATAGCTCAATAGCCCAAACCTAATCAATGAATTATAAAAAACATCATTATGATTCATCCCAACAATCCTTCAAAAAACTTGGAAAAACAATGAAATTTTGATTTTCTTTTTTTCATTAGTCAAAACAAATATATGTTCCATCTATTAATTCTTCTAATAGGAACATGAGTTCTTTCAACAAAATCGATTGTTGACTTATTGAATAGGAAATTTAAGACTGATCAAATCATAACATCCGCATTTTGGGTTAAAAGGCAGTATGCAAAGCAGAAAATTCCCAAGTTTCAAGTAGGAAACTTGTTTAAAAGAATTGCAGCCTTCATCGAAAGGAAAAACGGAGACAGTTTCTTGTCCTATTCATTGGATCCTGAGTTCTCTGTGAATTGGAAATCAATACCATTGTTTCAAGAGATGGTTTCGGGTATGATAATTGATAAATCTGTATGGGTATTGGCCAAAGATTGCCTTAATAGTGTTTCTATTGATAGCGATGATTCACATAAACCTTTGTTCTCACATCATCCAATGGAGTACCGACTATGGCCACTTCATTAGTCGCTCTTATATGCGGATTTGACCTATCTAAGTCTGTACATTATATAAATAATGATTTCAAGGCAGATTTGATTGATATTGGAGTGGATTCTGGTGTTTCTAGCTTATCACTTTTCGAGAATAGTATTTTTGCGGATTATCAAAAAGCACATCGATAAAAATGTTTAGTATTGATGGGAAAGAAATTCGGTCTTTTTTGGGTCATAGGGGCAGTGTAACCAAACTACATCCCGTTACTTCAAATTCCCTAATCTCATCATCCAGTGATGGATCAGTAAAATTATTGGATATTAGGGAAAAAGGCCAGTCGCAACTTTGATGGCCGATGAAGCAATACCATTAACTTTTCAGTTAGTAGCCTCACATTATCAGATTTTCAGGACTTTTCTTTGTTTTCATTGCTTATTTTTTAGCCATAATTATGGAAATCCATTTATATGGCTAAAAAATAAAAGCTCAGCCCCCCATAATCTGTATAACCAGGTACTTTACATCTTTACACAAAATCATTGTAAATCATTCAAAAACAGGCCATTGGTCATTTCACTTTTGGGGGATGGTTATTCTTCTCTCTTGTTTTGCTTTTAAGTCTGTCTTTAAGCTTTAGGAAGTGACCTAAAATGAAATTCTATATTTGATGAAAATTCTTGATTCATTGGTTATTTATCCCAGCAAAAACCAGAGAAGCAGAGAAAGTTTACAATGTTTCCACGATCAATGCTTCAGTTTCTCAGGATTCACAGCCTTTGTATTCGAAAAATGCTCCAAACTCTTCAGTTAACCAGGATTCCCCATTTCCATGTTTTTAATAGTTCCTATCCTTCTAAATCAAGAAGATGTTCTAACCTCAACATATTTATAGAAGCATTGACAGAACAGAAGAAGAGGTTGACGATATTATAGATCCAGAATGATAATATGCGAATGTCAGAAGTTCTGAAAAAGTGAGTGACAGAATGGTGTCAGCGTCAAACCAAAAAAAAAAATGAAAAAAAATTGATCTGACAGCTGACATTGACAGGATGGCAGAAGTGTCGATTATTGATGTTTACAAGATGTAAACTGAAATCAAGAAGAAAGAATAATCTCGATCAAAAACCACAAATAAGTGTCTCTAAATCAAGAAGATTGACAAATCTAGATAGTAAAAAAGGATTTTACTCAGATTGAACAAATCCAAAGAATTCAACACGGTATAAACGGAACCAATCAGTGTTGTACCAATTCTTACTAGTAGATGTGATTCTTATGTACCTGTAATACTTGTTATTAGGTTGAACTGGAAAGTTCTTTTGAGCACTTGGATCATTAAAACCCAAGTTACTGTTCTGGAAATCAGTAGTATCTACTTTGTTATCAATGATTTCGAATGTTGATCCATCTGTTGATCCCTCAACTTTCCATGACTTGACTCTATTATAATCATTCATAGAGTAGGATGTAATAGATACCTTTCTTTCTTTGAAATCAAACTGAATCCATGAATTGGGGAGATTTTGGCTGCACCAGATACTACTATCATTCTTCAAAACATTTTTAGGAAGATACGGATCAGAATGATAACTAGATGCTGTTACATCAACATCACTAGAATCAGCCAAATTCCTACCAAGTTTCTTAGATAAACCATCAAAGATACCTGAAAACAGATCTGACTTAAATGGAAACTCGGATCTTTTCTTAATTTGGGCTAATTGATCATCTTTGGCTTGAATTTGCATGTTTCTCTCGTTAATAGTTGCATCTTTAGCTTGTATCAACCTTGCGTTCTCCGCTAACTTCGAATCTTTTTCTCGAATCTTAATATTCAGCTCTCCTATTGTTGCTTGAGAAGAATTTATCGCTGATTCCAACCTTTTATTGATATTTTCTTGTTCTTTTAACCTAGTATTCATTTCAGAAATGATTTGTTGAATGCTCGCAGATAGTTGCTTGTTTTCGACTCTTAAGGATTCAAATTCTCTTTGGAATGATGATAGAACATGATTAGTGTTATCATAGATATCATTTGTGTCTTCAATAGACATGATTTGGAGAAATCTGTTCAGTTCAGAGAGATCTGAAGGTTTTTGATACTTGATGTTATTAAGAAGCATTTTAGCACCAGTTCCATGATGTTTCATACATCCAATCAAGAATTGTTCTAAAGAAGATAAAGAGAAAGTCTGATTAGAATCAGCAAAAATGCGACATAATGATGGAAGAGAAACCAAACAGAAGCTTGGATTCTTCAAATATGTTTCTATCTTTTGAGTTATTGATTGTTCATATTTGGAGAAATCTATGTTATTATCATTTTGGTCTTGGTTTTGTATTAGGAGAGAGAGAACTCTCTCAGATGAATCATCATTAAGAAGTTGACAAAGAGAATCACAATGAAGACAATTGCAAATATCATAAACATCACCTGCTTTTTCAACACTTGGATAACTGATTCGATTATGAATCAGATCTAGAAACACTTCAAATGATTCTCTTGAATATGATGAATCAAAGTTAAAAACCATTCCACAACTAT